>OQVS01000158.1_pt1 | contig 39289 bp, 33 predicted proteins | sample 1691601 | NCBI WGS metagenome assembly OQVS01 (sample SAMN03418268, study PRJEB22391) | human gut metagenome | biome: human-gut; feature: organic feature; material: feces | host: Homo sapiens | place: Tanzania | collected 2013-01 | reverse complement strand
GTGACGGCGGTCACCGATGCTGCCACCGCCGGCTACCCCAGCGGCGCCGCGACCGCTTTCAGGGGTTCGTAACAATAGGCACGAGCGCGCGTGACAATTGTTACGAGCCCTCGTTTCAATAGGCACGTGAGCCCGTGCCTTCCGTTACGAGCCGGCAGTCATGACGACGGCGGCAGCCAAAGTACTCAGCATGAGGGCGCAAGGGGCTGTCACGCCCGCCGCCGCAGATGAGGATGGCGCGGAGTTGCCCGCCACTGCCGCCATCGACGACCGGCAAAAGCGGGAATGTGACGGCGGAAACAGGAATGTGACGGCGGAAACGGGAGAAAAAATCAAAAAAAATATGGGGGCAACCGCAGTTGGTTTGCTATTTTTTTGTACATTTGTGGCGTACAACGCGCCTGTGGCCAACACGCCGGGCGCACCACTAACCGTTAAAACACAAACTGATATGCGCATATCCCGATTTATCACGATTGTCATGGTGGCATGGCTGGCATCGACACTGGCTGCCACAGCCGCCCCCATCGACGCCCGCACCGCCCGCGCCACGGCACAGACCTTTGCCACGCAGCGCGGCAAGCAGATAGTCACCCCGACAGCACCCTTGAAGGTCAAGGGGAGCACCTCGACCCACGCACCTTACTACATATACGATGTAGAAAACGGCGGCGGATTTGTCATCATCGCCGGCGACGACCGCGTGCCCAGCATCCTGGGTTATACCGACAGCGGCAGCTACGACGAGGCAACCCTGCCCGACGCCCTGCGCGACATGCTCGCCGACTACCGCCACCAGATAGAAGCGCTCGACTCGCTGCCCGAGGCTGGACAGGCGTCGCAGAGCGCCAGCGCCATGAGGGCGCAGGCGGCTCACCCCTCGCGCCGCTTCGTGGCGCCCCTGCTGCCCACGGCGTGGAACCAGAAGGACCCGTACAACCAGCTGTGCCCCGTCTACAACAACAGCGACGGGTCGTCGAGCGGCGCCCGGTCGGCCACAGGATGTGTGGCTACGGCGCTGGGACAGATGATGGCGTACTATCGCTACCCGTCGGCGACGATGGCAGACATCCCCTCCTACTCGTTCACCAGCGGTGGCAAGAGCATCAGGATGGATGCCGTAGCCAAGGGCACCAAGATAGACTGGAACAACATCAGAAATACATACTCGGCAGCCAACACGGAGGCAGAAAAGACCGCCGTGGCGCAGCTCATGGTCATCCTGGGCACGGGATGCCAGATGGCGTATGGCGCAGCCTCGGCGTCAAACATGCAGATGGGCGTACAGCTGCTGCGCGACAGGATGGGCTATGACGAGACCGTGCGCAACGTGTGCCGCACCAGTTATACGCAAGCCGAATGGACAGACCTGCTCTACCGCGAGGTCGCCGAGGGCAGACCCGTGGGCTACCGTGCCAACTCGACCCTACGCGGCGGCCACGCCTTCGTCATCGACGGCTACGACACCGCCGACCTCTTCCATGTCAACTGGGGCTGGGGCGGTTCGAGCAACGGATATTTCCGCATCAGTGTGCTCTACCAGTCGGAAGCCACCAGCGTGAGCACCGCCAACGGCAAGGGCTTCTCCCTGGAGCAGGAAGCCATCATCGGGGTGAAGCCTAACGACGGGATAGACAGCGGCATAGACGGCACGCCGACACTCTCGGCACGAAACATCAGCGTGAAGGGCAGCTCCATTTCAACCACCTTTACCAATTTCACAGGCTCTGCGCAGACCGGCTCGGTGGGCATAGGCGTCATCGCAGCCAATGGCTCCATCAGCGACCTGGCGTCTTCCGTGGTGTTGCTCCAGAACAACTATGAAATCGAAAGAACTTTCTCTGTCAGCAACCTCGCTGCCGGCACCTACCGCATCATTCCTATCTGGAAACGGATAGGAGAAAGCAAGTGGTCGGCTTGCTGCGACGCAAGTCATGAGTATATCGAGGCCGTGTCGGCTGGGGGCAAGGTGACGCTGACCCGCCATCCGCTCAACAACGCCAAGCTGAGCGTCAAGGAGTGGTCGTTTGTCAACAACCGCGTGGCGACCGTGGAGCAACACGTCAAGGCGGTCATCAACAATACCGGCGACGACTATATAGGCGACCTCTACCTCTTTGCCAGCACCAGCGCCACAGCCAAAGGCTCGCCCGCAAGCACAGGCGGCGTATCGCTCGTGGGCGGAAAGGACAACGAGGTGACCATGACCTTCACTCCCGCCACTGCGGGTACATACTATATATGGCTCGCGCGCGACAAGGCAGGCACACAGGTGGTGGGCTCGACCCAGGTGGTCATCACCACGACCGACACGCAGGCGGTAAACCTCTCGGTGGGATATGTGGCTTACGACAATATGGTGGGCAACAAGGTGTATGGCAACTACCGCCGTGCCACCATCATCCTGAACAACAAGGGTACAGCCGACTACAACGGCAATGTGGTGGTGACGCTCTACCGAGGGCAGATAGGCGGACGCACGCTGTCGCCCCTGGTCACCAAGTATATCAGCATCAAGGTGAAAGCGGGTGAGCAGACACGCTCAGTGTGCCGCTTCGACGGCCTGCAGACGGGATACAAGTATGCGCTGCGCCTCTTCTATGAGGGAGCCAAATCGGCGCTCGACAACAACAACCCCAACGCCATCTACTCGCGCGAGCAGCATCCTGGCATCATCTTCTACCATGCCGACGGCACCACCTCGGCACAGGTTCCTGCCGCCGCCATAGACGGAGGCAGTGCCATGGCGATAGATATGCGTGGTGTGACGGGCATCAACGCCATCACCCCATCGACCAACCCCAATGCGCTGTATCTCATAGACGCCACAGCCACGGTGCCCTCGACACTGGCGGGCAAGAACGTGGTGAGCGGCACCTACGCCGACCGCATCACGCTCACCGACGGCTATCCCTTTGTGACGCCCGTGGCGTTCACGGCAGGCAGCGTGAGCTATAGCCGCACCCTGGCTGCCGAGGCAAAGAGCGAGAACAACTGGCAGACGCTGGCACTGCCCTTCGCCCCCACCGACATCAGTTACGAGGGTGAGCGGGTGAGCATAGACCAGAGCCGTCTCTACCTGCGACGCTATGCGGGACAGAACCAGACGCTCGCCCCGATATTTGAACCCGCAGCAGCCATCTCCGCCGCCGAGCCCTTCGTCATCAAGGGTGCCGGCACGCTCAAGGGCAAGACGCTCACCTTCAGCGCCGTCAACGCGCAGATAGACGCGTCGCAACGCCTGAGCGCCGAGACCGACGACTACTGCTTCAAGGGCACCACCTACAGTCCGTCGGTGGCAGCCACCTTCACGCTCAACACCCACAGCAACGCTTTCGACTACCACAGCGAGGCGACACAGATAGCGCCGTTCCGCGCATATTTCGTGCCGACAGCTGAGCCTGCCGAGGGAGAGAGCATCGTGATAGAAGGCACCACATCGGGCATCGACGCCACATGGGCTGAAGGCTCGACCGTCGCGGTCTACACCCTCACGGGTGTCAAGGTGGGCACGGCGCGCATAGAGGGCCAGGCGGTCAACCTCACGGGCTATCCGCAGGGCGTATACATCGTGGGCGGGAGAAAGGTGGTCAAGGCTGCCAGGTAAACTGCCTACGGCGCCACAACCCGCAGTCCGACAGGCGGGCTGACGACAGAGACGACGACAATCATGCTATTTCATATACTCAATACTACCATTGCGCCACCCGCGCGCATGAACGACCCATTCAGTTACCAGCCCCATGCGCTGTGCATCGTCGCTGCCGGAGAACTGCAACGCAGTCTGCCGGAAATCATGGGCAGATACCCCGAAGAGCGGGGCAAGATGTTTGGCGTGCTGGTGGTAAGACGGGGCGACGACTTGGGCTATCTGCAGGCTTACAGCGGACAGCTGGGCGGCAGCTATCCGCTCACCGACGACTTTGTGCCGCCGGTCTACGACTATCTCTCGCCCACCGGACACTTCAAGCAGACCGAGCGGGAGATAAGCGCCATCAACCACAGGCTCAAGGCCATGGATGCCGACAATGGCAGCCTCGCCAGGGAGCGCAGCCAGGTGATTGAAGCCTGTCGCGACCGTCGTGTGGAGGCTTGGCGCAAGACGATGGAGCAGTCCAAGCGGCGCCGCGACCTGCTGCGCCCCACCGCCGATGCAGAGACGGCGCGCAGACTCGTCCGCGAGAGCCAGTACCAGAAGGCGCAGCTGCGCCGCATCAGAGAGCGGTGGGCGGTGGTCATCGGCGCGGTAAACCGCCGGCAGGAGAGGGAGCGCGAAGAGCGGCAGAGTCTCATCGCCAGGCGACGCGAGATGAGCGACAGCCTGCAGCACTGGCTCTTCGACCGCTTTGTGATGCGCAACGGTCGTGGCGAAGAGGCTTCCATCGCCGACATCTTTGCCCACTACGACCCGCAGCGTCCCTACCTCACCCCACCGGGCGGCACGGGCGAATGTTGCGAGCCCAAGCTGCTGCAATATGCCTACAGGATGGGCTTGCGCCCGCTGTGCATGGCGATGTTCTGGTGGGGCGAGAGTCCCGAGGGAGAGATACGCCATCATCTGCATTACTACCCGGCTTGCCAGAGCAAGTGCAGGCCCGTGCTGAGCTACATGCTGCAAGGAATAGAGGTGGAAGACAACGACGACGCGCCCAACGACCATCGGCTGGACATCGTCTATGAAGACGAGTGGCTCGTGGTGGTAAACAAGCCGGCTGGCATGCTGAGCGTGCCGGGCAGACAGGAGCGCGAGTCGGTGGCATCCATCATGCGCCGGCGTCATCCTTATGCCACGGGACCTATGGTGGTACACCGGCTCGACATGGACACCAGCGGACTGATGATAGTGGCGCTCACCACCGAGGTCTACCACCGGCTGCAGCGCCAGTTTGCCAGCCGCGAGATAGACAAGACCTATGTGGCGCGGCTCGAGCCTTCGGGCACCGCCATGGCTGCCGAGGGCGAGATAAGGCTGGCTCTGGCGCCCGATGCCGATGACCGTCCACGACAGCGAGTAGACGACGCCGAAGGCAAGGACGCCCACACCCGATACCGCATGACCGGCGCCGACCGCGTGGAGCTGCATCCGCTCACGGGACGCACCCATCAGCTGCGCGTACACTGCGCCCACAGCCGTGGTCTCGGCCGCCCTATCCTTGGCGACCCGCTCTACGGTCATGGCGGAGACCGCCTCTACCTGCATGCGCAGTCGCTCTCCTTCATCCACCCCGTCACGGGCAAGCCCATGACGGTCTGCTCGCCGCCACCGTTCTGACCCGACAGACAGAAGGCCCGCTCTCCTCACAAGGGAAAGCGGGCCTTCTGCGTATGGTGGCGCCGGGCGGAAGCCGCGACGGCGGTTCAGACAAAGAACATGATGATAATCTGGGCGATGATGACTCGCACAAACATGCCGAGGGGATAGACCGACGCATAGCTGACCGAAGAGGTATCGCCCTGAAGCGTATCGTTGGCATAGCCCAAAGCCATGGGGTTGGCCATACTGCCGCAGAGCACACCGCAGATGGTACCGAAGTCGTAGCGGTGCATGCGCAGCATGATGATACCTATTATTAATATAGGTATAAGCGTGAGCAGCGCACCGATACCTATCCACATGAGGCCCTCGGGTCGGATGAGCGTATGGAAGAAGTCCTTGCCAGCCTCGAGACCCAGACAGGCGAGGTAGAGCGACAGCCCGAACTTGCGCAGGATGAGCGACGCGCTGCGGGTGGTGTAGGAGATGAAGTGGGCCTTGGGGCCAAGGGCGCCGACGATGATACCCATGATGATGGGGCCACCGGCTATGCCGAGGCGCACGGGGGCTGCGGCACCGGGGATGGCGATGGGGATGGAGCCAAGCAGCAGACCGAGCACCACGCCGAGGAAGATGCTGCCGAGGTTGGGCTCGTTGAGGGTCTGCACTCCGTTGCCGATAAACTTCTCCACATTGTCGAGCGACTTGGGAGTACCGACGACAACGACACGGTCGCCATACTGCAGGCGCAAGTCGTCGGTGGCAAGGAGCTTCAGGTCGCCGCGCAAGACACGGCTCACGTTGACACCGTAGGTGGAACGCAGCTGGAGGTCTACCAGATGCTTTCCATTGAGTACCTTGCGCGATACGACGATGGTGCGGCTCGCCACTTCTGAGTCTATATGGTTCCAGTCTATCTTGCCCTCGTTCCAGTTGGTATCACACTCGTGGCCGAAGAGGATGGCCATGGCGTTGCGGTCGTGCTTGTTGGTGATGACGAGCAGCTTGTCGTGCATCTTCAGCACGGTCTGCGCAAAGGGTACAATCACCTCCTGTCCACGCCAGATGCGCGAGATGATGAAGTGCTCGTGGGAACTCTGGGCGAAGTCCATAACCTTCTTGCCGTCAAGGGCGGGGTTCACCACTTCATATTCGCCGATATAGGTATGGTCGGCCTCGTCGCGCGAGCGCACCTTGAGGTCGGCGGGGCGCACCAGAAAGCGGCGCAGCACCACCATCACCAGGATGACGCCCACCACACCGAAGGGATAGGTGACGGCGGTACCCAAGGCGAGCGACCCGGCGGGCTTGCCCACCTGATGCAGCGCCTGCTGGGCGGCACCCAGCGCAGGGGTGTTGGTCGTGGCTCCGCAGAGCAGACCCACCATGTCGGGCAGATTGACTCCGGTGAGCGGCACCAGCACGATGGCGAAGAGCGTACCCAAGAGTATCACGCCCAAAGACCATAGATTGAGGGGCAGTCCTTCACGACGGAGCGAACCGAAGAAGTTGGGGCCCACGCTGAGACCCAGCATATAGACAAAGATGACCAGTCCGAAGGTCTCGGCGTAAGCCAGACTCTCGGCATCGACGGTCACGCCGATATGGCCGGCAAGGATACCAATAAAAAACACGAAAGCCACGCCCAACGACACGCCCATCAAGCGCACCTTGCCCAAGGCGAGACCCAAGGCGCATATCAATGACAGCGCAATGATGGTGTGTACAGGCGAGTTGCCGGTCAGTATTTCAGTAATCCAGTTCATACCAATAACGTTTCAACCGACAAAGGTAGTAAAAAGTAAACTTGTGGAAAAGCAAAAACGCTAAAAAATAATGGAATAAGCCCAAAACCACAGCGGGCTGGGGCAAAAGGGCATGGCAGAGGGCATGGTGCGCACCTCGGGCATAGTCGCGACGGGCTGCGGCGTGACTTGCTCAGCACTGCCGCAGCTCGATGCGGAACACGGTGCCCACGCCGGGCTCGGAACTCTTGACATAGATGCGTCCGTGGTGGTATTCCTCGACGATGCGCTTGGCGAGCGAGAGGCCCAGTCCCCATCCGCGACGCTTGGTGGTAAATCCGGGGCGGAACACGTTGCCCACATCCTTCTTGGGGATGCCCTTGCCCGTATCGGCAACCTCTATCCACACGCCCTTGGGCGACGTGCCGGTAGTGATGGTTATCTTTCCGCCGTCGCCGCCCATAGCGTCGACAGCATTCTTGCACAGGTTCTCGATGACCCATTCGAAGAGCGACGCGTTGAGGTTCACCGTCTGGTCGCCCTGGGTATGGCTGACGCTGATGACCACCCGGCGCGAGGTGCGGCGGTCCATATAGTCGACCACGTGACTCAGCGTGGTGTCAAGGCTCACGGGCACAGGCTCGGGCAGCGACCCTATCTTGGAGAAGCGGTCGGCAATGAGTTGCAGACGCTTCACGTCCTTGTCCATCTCGGGTATCAAGTCGTCGTCGGGATAGTTTTCGCGCAGTATCTCGACCCACGCCATGAGGCTGCTGATAGGAGTACCCAGCTGGTGGGCGGTCTCCTTGGACAGGCCCACCCACACGCGGTTCTGCTCGGCCCGCTTCGAGGTGAGCAGGGCTATCACCGCCACGCCCACGAAGAGCAATACTGCACCTATTTGTATATAGGGATAGACGGCAAGGCGTTTCAGCGTGAGCGAGTCGTCATAGCACACGTCGATATAGCCATCGGCATGGTCTTCGTCGAGATAGATACGGATGTAGTGGCCACCCGCCTTGAGCCGCGAAGCCATCTGCGCGACATAGGCGGTGCTGTCGGCATCGTGGCGGCGACCTGTATCGACATTGCGCACCGTCTGCACACTCCCCTGCTGGTTGAGCACGATGACGGGGATGGTGTGGTTCTCGTCTATCACGCGCAACACCAGATTGAGGTCGGTGTTCTCGTCGGCGGTGTTGAGCGAGCGCATAGCCTCTGCCCACACCCCCATCTTGTTGTGCTCCTCGGCTTCGAGGTCGCGCGTCAGCCGGTGAGACACCATCACCGAGGCGACAGCCATCAGTATGGCTATCACCACCAGCACTATCTTTACCTGTCGTATGCGGTCTGTCCATTTCATATCTTATAGGTATAACGCTCAAATGATACCATTTAGTACATTAATGAGGCTAAAAAAACGCGTAGAAACCCTAAAAAACGCGCTGTAAACTATAATAATTGTCAAAACCATGAATTTTCTTTTGATGGAAATCAATTATATCCCTCAAAAATAGTACTTTTGCAATGGATAAAAGTTATTCCGTCATTCTCATAACATCTCTACCTGAGTCCGAGAGGATGAGGAGCAGAGACAGGGACATTAATAGTATTTTACGGAATACAGTCACTGATGGAGAGTTAGTTAGTTTTAAGTTTTTTTGTGGCGGCCTGAGGAATTTAGGTAAATGTGAAGTGTTCTCGAGGCCGTCGGGGATTTGAAATCATAAGCTCGATGGAGCTACAGATGGATAGTTCCCAGGTCATGAGGCGTCGTTGAGGCGCCAACTTGGTCAAGAATTATAAGGAGATGGTTTCGGTAGCGACTGAAGCCACCTCCTTTTCTTTTATCCCTATTGCAGGGATGGCGGCAGCCACATCAGTCGGCACCCGAGCCTCCCTCACGCCCAAGTCCTTCATCGCGCGCGCCACAGCCATTGCCCCCTCTGACGTAATCGCCTGCCCAGTCCTGCCCCGCTATCCCCCGGCGACGCTGCAGCATGGGACTGTCTATGTGTTGATGCTCAAAAAATTGAAAACATTATCCTTAATTTTGTACAAATATTAACGCGAAAAGATTTAACTTTGCACACAATAAGAACAGAAGCACCTATAGACATCGATGAAGCTATTGATAAAGAATATGGTATGCCCTCGCTGCATCAGCGCAGTCAAGGATATACTCATGTCTGAAGGCCTGACGGTCATGTCGATAACTCTGGGAGAAGCGGAGACGGCAGAAAATCTCGCCGACAGTCAGCGCCATGCCGTGGCAGAGCGTCTGCACACCATAGGATTTGAACTCCTCGACGACCCTCGCAGCCAACTGGTCGAGCAGATACGCATAGCCGTACTGGCATGGGTAAGGATGGATTCCGTGCGACCCAAACTGTCTGACTATCTGTCCTGTCGGCTCCATCGGGAGTACAGCAGCCTGAGCAAGTTGTTCTCCGAGGTACGCGGCATCACCATCGAGAGGTTCGCTATCCACCATCGCGTCGAGTACGCCAAGGAACTGCTATGCTACAGCAGCCTCACTACAAGCCAGATAGCCTACCGGCTGGGGTACGGTTCGCCCACTTATCTGTCTTCGCAGTTCAAGCAGGTGACGGGGATGACACCTCGGGAGTTTCGCGAACTGGAGACACGCCGGCGTACTGCCCTCGATGCATTATAATAAGGTATAGAGACCGGCATTAAGGATAAAGAGATTGTTATTAAGGAAAAAGACTACACAGATGAAAAGAACATTGATTATACTACTGGTAGGTATGCTGGCGACCCAGACCCTCTCGGCACAGCAGGACACTACCACCCAGACCCACGACCTCAAGCAGGTGGTGGTCAAAGCCACCAAGGGCATCAAGGCACGTTACCGCGTGGACAATACCGACCTCATTGGTCAGGGCCAACTGATACGCGCTGCCTGCTGCAACCTGGGCGAGTCGTTCACGACCAACCCCTCGGTCGATGTAAGCTACAGCGACGCTGCCACGGGAGCCCGACAGATAAAACTCCTTGGACTCAGCGGCACCTATGTCCAGATGCTCACCGAAAACATACCCAATCTGCGCGGCGCAGCACTCCCCTACAGTCTTGGCTATGTGCCCGGACCCTGGATGCAGTCGATACAGGTGAGCAAGGGGGCATCGAGCGTCAAAAACGGATATGAGAGCACCACGGGCCAGATAAATATAGAGTTTCTCAAGCCACAGGGTACCGATGGAGTGAGGGCCAATGTCTATCAGGACAGTGAACTGAAGACCGAGGTCAACCTCGATGGAAGCATACACCTCAACAGCCGACTGTCTACAGCCACTCTGCTGCACTTCGAGAACCGACAGATGGATCACGACGGCAATGGCGACGGATTTATGGATATGCCCAAGCTGCGCCAATACAACCTTATGCACCGCTGGGCTTATGTCTCGCCGCGCTGGATTAGCCAGTTGCTGCTGCGGGGGCTCCACGACGAGCGCCGAGGCGGACAGAGCGCCAAGCACACCACCTTCTCGTCGGCGTCACTCTACACTACAGCGGTAGAGACCGACCGATACGAGATGCAGTGGAAGAATGGCTTCACCCTGAACGCCGACCACAACACGTCGATAGCCCTCATGCTGCACGGCTCATGGCACGACGCCGATTATGGCTTCGGCCTCACCCGTTACGACGTGACCCAGAAGAACGGCTATGCCCAGTTGATGTTTGAGACCGACATCGATGACCATCACAACATCAGCGTCGGGGCGTCGCTCAACCACGACAACTACGACGAGCGTTTCAACCCGCTCGGCACATTGCCCGACGCCGCGAGCCGGGTGACCCGCGAGACCACTCCGGGCGTCTACGCCCAGTACACCTATAAGTTGGGCGACCGCCTCACGGTGATGCCCGGCGTGAGATGGGACCACTCAAGTCTCTACGGCAGTTTTGTCACGCCCCGACTGCACCTCAAGTATTCTCCATCCGACGTGGTAACCCTCCGCACATCGGTAGGCAAGGGTTATCGGTCACCCCACGCCCTGGCAGAGAACACCGCGCTGCTGGCAAGTGGCAGAGAGGTCATCGTAAGTCCAGACCTGAAGCAGGAGGAGGCATGGAACATGGGATTATCCATAGGTCTGAACCTGCCCGTGGCCGAACGCACACTCGAGCTGAACGCAGAGTATTACTACACCGATTTCCTCAATCAGATGGTCATCAACTTCGACGGAGCCCGGGGCGTCCACACGCTCTCGTTTGAGAACCTTGACGGCAGAAGCTATAGCCACACGCTGCAGGTCGATGCCACCTATCCGTTCTGGGACGGCATGTCGGCCACTGCCGCTTTCCGCCTGAACGATGTCCGTTGCACCTACGACGGAGCAAGGCAAGTCAAGCCGCTCACATCGCGCTACAAGGGTCTGCTCACGCTCTCCTACAAGACGCCGCTCCAACTCTGGCAGTTTGATGTGACGGGCCAGCTCAATGGAGGTGGACGCCTCTACGACCAGAGCCGCTACCCCGCCTACTTCCAGCTGCAGGCGCAGATTACAAGGGAATTCCGCAACATCAGCCTCTATATCGGTGGCGAAAATCTTACCAACTACAAGATTGCCAACCCCATCCAGGGCGCCCACCATCCCTGGGATGCCGGCTTCGACGCCACTCAGGTGTGGGGACCGGTAACCGGAGCGATGGCTTATGTAGGGCTGAGGTTCAAACTGGAAAAGTTATAACGCTACAAATCAATCAAAAAACTATAGAACATGAAGAAGTATCTTTTAATGGCATGGTTGCTTGCGACAGCGGGCAACATGATTGCCAAGGCACCAGCCGACACGCTCACCGTAACCACTCTGCCGCAGATGCACTGCCAGAACTGTGAGAACAAAATCAAGAGCAACATCCGTTTTGTCAAGGGCACAAAGAAGATAGAGACCTCGGTCGACGACCAGCGTGTCACCATCATCTACGACGGCAAGAAGGCCAAGTATGAAGACTATGTTGCCGCCTTCAGAAAGATAGGTTACGAGATAAAGAAGAAGTAACAGAAGTCCCCAAGTCCGGCCCACCGTCATGAAGACGCGACCGGAGACCATAGCAGTCAAGCCTCACCTCGAGCAGTATGTCCTGGCGCCAAGCCCGGCAGCCTTCCAATGGCAGCATACTACCCAGGGTGAGGCTTTTGCGTAGGTCAGCAGCAGGGAGGATAACTCCAGCGGCGTGGAGGGCCACATAAGACTTATTGCAAAGCGGGAAACGATAAAATCGTGGCGTGAAATCGTGACGGCAAAGCACGAAACGACTGTATCATGGCACGAAACCAAGATAAGCATGATGAAGAGCAAGATTGAGAATAACTGAGCCTCAACGAGAAGCAGCGGCATACGAACAAAAGCAACCAGCGTAGCTGCCACGATAGGTGTGGCTGCTACGCAGGAACTGACCCAAGAGAGACTGATGGCGGTAACCACTGTGCTCACAAAGGCAAAAGGTGGAGAACCCACTCCTGTCTAACTGCCCTTAATCAGCTTACTCGCCTTTTTTGGTAACAATATCATCATTGCTGATGCCACTTGCCACTCTTCGGCTTCTGAACTGCTTACCTATATTCCACGCCACGGATATGGTTATGTTATTGGCATACTGTCGCTGGGTAGACTGTTGGTGCATATCTCTAAAGTAGGTATTGCTGCGTGTATTCCAACAATAGACAAATGAGTTGATGAAGTCCAGCTCAAGCTCAAGCCTGTCATTAAACAAATTCTTGCTGATGGTAAGAAACAGGTTTGGATTGCGATGGAATGTACCGTTCAGGCTATAGCTTTTGGGCCGATAGTTGGCCGACAACATGTACATCCATCCCTTGGTGCTGAGATAACTCATATTAAGATTGCCATTCCATCCCCATCCTTTGACCGTTTGGATAAGTGTATTTTGACTGTAGGCATCATCAAGCTGATAGGAGCGATGAAAACCAGTAATGGACAGCGATACATTCATGCGGTTCTGGAAGAAACGCTGCGTGATGTTGGCAGAGAGGGCTGCATAGTCACTGCGCCCTATGTTGGCATAAGTCGTGACATCATAGTTGTCGGGGGTAATGTATATCTGGCTAATGATATCGGCTTCGCGCTCATAGTTGGCGTTCAGCGTGAGGTATGCCTTGCGTATCTGCTTACGCCAGGACAGTCCAAACGCATCATTATGCTGCGAGCGCAAACCAGGATTTCCCACATGGCGGGTGTAGTCGTTGATGAAGAGCGTATCGGCATTGAGATAGTCTACACTCGGGCGGGTGATACGACGCTGATAATTGGCAGAGAGCGAACCTCTCTTTTTGAGATTATAATTGAGACGCAGCGAAGGGAGGAAGATTATATTGTGGCGATGCCCCAGATTGTCGTGTTCGCCCTTGAGGATGACATAAGCCGAGAAATCGCGCGTGAAAGCATAATAATCCGTAAGATAGAGCTGCTGGATAGAATAACCCGTATGCACACCAGCTGCCGAGGAGGTGCTGTTCTCGCGATATACATTCTTGAAACCGGCATTGATGTCATGGTCGTGGCCCCAAATACGCCTCCGCGTCTCCCAAAGCAACTCTCCTGTATATTCGCGCATGGCCGAACGATAACGCTCGATGTCACTGCCCGGATAGTCTATAGCATAGCGATAGTAATAATAGTTGCCTTTGAGCGTAAGCGTGTTGCGCTCGTTCCACTTGTAGCCCATGTTGGCATAGCCTCCGCTATGGTCTATCTTTTCGTTGCTGGTACGCAGATAACTGTGTCCGCTGAAATCTTTGCCTGAGTCTGTGGCATCCGATGGGTAGCCGCTATGATAGGCAGAGGCGGTCAAGGTCAGTTTGTCGGTGGCGAAGAAGTTGATTTTGATATGCTCAGCATTCTGTACAGTCTTGATAGTCCGAGAGAGCGACAACTGCTGAGGCTGCATAGGCTGACTGTTGAAGTAGCGGGTAACATTATTTTCGGACTGGAGTGTATGTCGCACCAGATTAAGAGAAGCAATAATGTCCCACCTCTTACTCTGGTATGCGAAATTGTCGTAAGTACCAATCTGCGGACGCAGTACACCCGTCCAAGCAGAGAGATGAGTATAGACCTTGGGCTGCTGCACTCTCCGCTTTATGACATTGATTTCACCGGCGGTGCCACTGTCATCGTCTTTGGTCATCTCGCGCACCTCCACACGCAGGATATCCTTGGCGTTGATGGCTTTGAGTTCTTCGCTTGTTGCCTCTCTGCCATCTATCTTGATGCGACACTTGCGGCTTTGCCCTGTCAGCGTATAGCTACCGTTATCGGCAACAAGGCCGGGGAGGAAAGAGAGAGCCTTTTCGGCATTGGTGGTCTTGAGCAGACCATGAGTATCTATCTGATAGACGCTCTTCTCGGCATTGTTTTTGGCGATGCGCCGATAGGCCACAACCTCTACCTGCTTAATCTTTTGGACTTTGCTGTGTATGGTAATGTGATGATTGGCAGAAGCCTCATTCACATATATGGTGGTATCCAGATTTTCGTAAAACTTACTTTTAATCTGCACCTTCACCCGTCGGCACTCTGGCGAAAGGATGGTAAAAGACACCTGGCCGTCCATATCGGTAGTATGGGTGAACAGGCTGTCGCAGGCTATAATTTTTACGGGAATATTGGAAACATGTTTTTCCTTGTCGTTACTGACGGTCAGGTTGACGATGGTCTGTCCATAGGCTGTATGGCAAGACAGAACTGCGAATAATAACAGGAAAAACGCTCTCATTTTACATAATGAATAGGGGGGGGTGATTAACGGTCTTTTGAGTATTCATACTATTTCCTGGGGTTAAGTTTGGGACGCTCTAACTTACATAGAACTTTGACTATACATACACATTGACAAGGCACAAATGGTCGGGAAGAGGTTATTGATGCTTCTGATTGCTGTATGACGCTTGTCTTTTCAGCCCGAACTGACCCAGAAGACCGACCCGTGGACCAAAAACATGGCGCACATGTCTACTGTATTTTTAACGATTGTTTCCATATTTGTGTATTTAGATATTAATTCGGTCGCAATTTACGAGTTTTTTTTTGCACATACATTAGTTTTCTCTCGTAATTAATGTTAAAAGGCGTCGTTATTACTCATTTGGCTGTGTCTGGGTACGGTTTCGTCATCCAAAAGGTAATACGCACTTACAATATTGATGCCGGCAACAACGCAATAGCATTACAGTCCCGGAGGAGATTACGCCAAGAACTATTATTGTAATAGGTATAAAAGCGAAGGAACTTTGGAGCATCATATTCAGAGTGGCAGGCATCATACGCGCAGACAGACTACTCGCCGCAGTGTTTGCCATTTGCGCTATGACAGGGCGGCATGGCGGATACAACAATAGTAGCTGGCGCGGCGATGGTGGCGGGTTAGCGGTAGTAGTGCTCTACCATTGCCTGGATGTCTTGGGGCACCATGCCCACTATCGACTCGCCGGCGGCGATGCGGCGGCGTATCTCGGTGCTGCTCACGGGGTACAGGTCGGAATGGACGTAGGTGACCGAGGGCGGCATGGTGGCGGCATCGACCTCATAGCCCGGCCGCGGATAGACGGCTATGCGGTAGTGGGTGATGATATCCTGGCTGTGGGCCCAGCGGTCGAACGCCAGCCAGTTGTCGGCGCCGATGAGCAGGGTGAAGCGGGCATGGGGATGCTGCTCTGACAAGTGGCAGAGCGTGTTCCACATATACGACGGGCGCGGCAGGGTGAACTCTACATCGCTGGCGCTGAGACCGGGTTCGCTATCCAGGGCGCGGGCGGTGATGGCGTAGCGCACATCGTCGGCCAGGAGGTCGGTGGTCTGGGTCTTGAAGGGGTTGAGGGGCGACACGACAAACCATATCTCGTCGAGCCCGAGCGCCGTGAGCAGGTGGCGCGCCAGGGCGATGTGTCCGCAGTGGATGGGGTTGAACGAACCGCCGAAGATGCCTATCTGTCTGGTCGAGAGGGTCATGGGAATGAGGGTGAAGGGATGGGGTGCGGGGCTATAGGTTAACAAAACCGCTCACGAGCCGGTAGACCTCCTCCTTTGCACGCTCCAGGTCGTCGTTGACCACGACATGGTCGAAGCGCGGCGCAAAGGTAAGCTCGTAGGCAGCCTTGCCCACGCGCTGCTCGATGGCCTCGGGAGTGTCGGTGGCACGCGCCACGAGTCGGCGGCGCAACTCGTCGATCGAGGGTGGCTGGACAAAGATGCTCAGGGCACGGTCGCCATAGAAGTCCTTGATGTTGCATCCGCCCTTGACATCGACATCGAAGAGCACGTTTTCTCCGCGCTGTGTCTGGGTGTCTACCTGGCTCTTGAGGGTGCCGTAGAAGCGGCCCTCATAGACCTCCTCGTACTCGAGGAACTCGTCGGCAGCCACGCGCTGACGGAACTCGTCGGGCGAGATAAAGAAATACTCGACGCCGTTCTGCTCGGTGCCTCGCGGCGGGCGCGAGGTACAGCTGATAGAGAACGCGAGATGGAACTCGGGGTGTGCGGCCATGAGCCACTGCACCAGGGTGCTCTTGCCCGAGCCCGATGGTGCGCAGAATATGATGAGTTTGCCTGGCTTAGTCATGATTAGAGTGCGTTGAGTACCTGTTCCTTGATTTGCTCAAGCTCATCTTTCATCTTGACCACGATATTCTGCATCTCAGCCTGGTTGCTCTTGGAGCCGGTGGTATTGATTTCGCGTCCCATCTCCTGTGCGATAAATCCCAGCTTCTTTCCGTTGGCCTGGTCTTCGGCCATAGTCTCGCGGAAGTACTTGAGGTGGTTGGTGAGGCGCTGCTTCTCTTCGCTTATATCCAGTTTCTCGATATAGTAGATGAGCTCTTGCTCGAGTCGGTTCTTGTCGTAGCTGGCTTCGGGGAGCTGCTCGAGGCCCTTGACGATCTGCTCGCGTATCTTCTGGACACGTGCCTTCTCGAAGGGCTCGATGCTGGCGAGCAGCTGCTCGATGTTGTCTATCTTCTCATTGAACTTGCGCTCAAGGGCTGCACCCTCCTGATGGCGGAAGTCGATGAGCGCGCCGACGGCGGCGTCGATAGCCTGGCATGCCACTGCCCACTCCTCGGGCTCGAGGACAACAGCCTCGACACGAGTGGTAACATCGGGCATGCGGAGCAACGTGTAAAACCAGTCCTGAGGCTCAGGAATACCCGTCTTGGCGGCGATGTCCTTAATCTGGTGGTAATAATTGTCTACGAGGGCAGCGTTGATGGTGGCAGCGTCGGCCACCTCGTCCTTCTCAATCCAGATAGAGAAGTCGACCTTGCCCCTTACCAGTTTGCGGGTAAGCATCTGGCGTATCTCCATCTCCTTCTCGCGATAGAGTGGCGCTATACGGGTAGAGAGGTCCATCGTCTTGCTGTTCAACGACTTCACCTCGACGTTGATTTTCTTTTCTCCATAAGTAAGGACTGCCTTTCCGTAGCCCGTCATTGACTGTATCATAGTAGTTACACGTTAAATTTCTGCAAAAGTAACAAAAATGTAGGAAAAAAACCGTAAATTTGCAGTTATTTAGTAAATTAAAATTCATGTCGTGTATATTAAACATTGAAACAAGCACCAATGTCTGCTCTGTATCGGTGAGCGAAAACGGTGCATGTATCTTCAATCAGGAAGACCATACCGGCCCCAACCACAACGAGCGGTTGGGTAAATTTGTCGATGAAGCGCTCTCCTTTGCCGAGAGCCACGCCATACCCCTTGACGCCGTGGCCGTGAGCTGCGGCCCTGGTTCGTATACCGGTCTGCGCATCGGCACGTCTATGGCCAAAGGTGTGTGCTACGGACGTGGTGTAAGCCTTGTGGCAATACCCACTCTCGAACTGATGTGTGTGCCCGTGCTGTTGCAGGAGATGGTAAAGGAGGAGAACGCGCTGCTCTGCCCCATGATAGACGCCCGCCGCATGGAGGTCTACGCCCAGCTCTTCGACCGCTCCCTGCACGAGGTGCGTCCCATCCAGGCCGACGTGGTAGACGCCGACACCTACAGGGAGTATCTCGACGAGCGCCCCGTCTACTTCTTCGGCAACGGCGCCGCCAAGTGTATGGACGTCATCGCCCACCCCAATGCCCGCTACATCGACGGCATCGAGCCCCTGGCCAAGAACATGTTCCCTCTGGCTGAGCGCCGTATCGCCCAGGGCCAGACCGAAGACGTGGCCTACTTCGTGCCATTCTATCTCAAGGACTTTGTGGCCAAGATGCCCAAGAAGCTGCTCTGAGACACGACATATACCAACCCAAGACATTACAGTAAGGACTATGCAAATAGAAGGACTTGACTACAACACCCAGCGGGAGAAGCTGATACTGCCCGAATATGGCCGCGAGGTGCAGAAGATGGTGGAGCACGCCATCACACTGCCCAGCAAGGCAGAGCGCCAGCAGTGTGCCCAAACCATCATCGCCATCATGGACCGCATGTATCCCGCCAACCGCGAGAGCGCCGACTACAAGCAGAAGCTGTGGGACCATCTGGCCATCATGAGCCATTTCGAGCTCGACATAGACTGGCCCTACGACATCAAGCAGGCCCACGCCGTGGACGCCAAGCCGCAGCCTATGGACTATCCCATGCAGCGCATCCCGGTAAGACACTACGGCAACATGATATTCGAGCTCTTTGCCAAACTCAAGACTATGGAGCCCGGCAAGGAACGCGACAATCTCGTCAAGCTCACCGCCAACCAGATGAAGCGTTGCCTCTATCAGTGGAGCCATGGTTCGTCGGACGACGAGAAGGTGGCGTCGGACCTCGCCAAGTTTACCGACGGCAAGATACAACTCGACCTGAGCACCTTCAAGTTTGAGAAGATTGACGTCAGAGAGTTTACCGAGAAGAAACGCAATAACAAGAAGAAATAACCCCAACCCCCAACGTCTATGGAGTCATTTATCATCGAGGGCGGACATGGATTGCACGGAGAGATAACCCCGCAGGGCGCCAAGAACGAGGCTCTGGAGGTAATCTGCGCCTGTCTGCTCACCACCGAGCCGGTAAGGATAACCAATATCCCCGAGATACTGGATGTATGCAATCTCATCAAGCTGCTGCAGGACATGGGTGTCGACGTGGTGCGCAACGCCAAGAACGACTATACCTTCACGGCAGCCCACATAGACCTGAACTATCTGGCCAGCGACGAGTTTGTGCGCAAGAGTGCGTCGCTGCGAGGTTCGGTGATGACCATCGGCCCGCTCTTGGGCAAATACGGACAAGCCACGGTGGCTCAGCCTGGCGGCGACAAGATAGGCCGCAGGCGTCTGGACACCCACTTCATCGGCTTCAAGCAACTGGGGGCCGACTTTGCCCATGACAGCCATCGCAACGTGTTCACCATCAAGGCCGACAGGCTGCACGGCAGTTATATGCTGCTCGACGAGGCATCGGTAACGGGTACTGCCAACATCATCATGGCGGCAGTGCTGGCCGAGGGCACCACCACTATATATAACGCGGCATGCGAGCCCTACATCCAGCAGCTCTGCCGGATGCTCAACAGCATGGGCGCCCGCATCAGCGGCGTGGCGTCGAACCTGCTCACCATCGAGGGAGTGGACTCGCTGCATGGCACGAGCCACACCATACTGCCCGACATGATAGAGGTAGGCTCGTTTATCGGCATGGCAGCCATGGTGGGCAAGGGTGTACGCATCAAGAACGTGTCGCTGCCCAACCTGGGCATGATACCCGACGCTTTCAGACGGTTGGGCATCAAGATAGAGGAAGACGGTGATGACCTGTTCATCCCCGAGCAGCCCCACTACGAGGTAGACTCGTTTATCGACGGCTCTATCATGACCCTCGCCGATGCCCCTTGGCCCGGGCTCACCCCCGACCTCCTGTCGGTGCTCATCGTGGTGGCTACGATGGCCAAAGGCAATGTGCTGATACACCAGAAGATGTTTGAGAGCCGCCTCTTCTTCGTAGACAAGCTCATCGATATGGGCGCGCAGATTATCCTCTGTGACCCCCACCGCGCCGTGGTCAACGGCAACGACCACGCCCGCAGGCTCAGAGCCGGCCGCATGACCAGTCCCGACATCCGTGCCGGAATAGCGCTGCTCATAGCCGCCATGAGTGCCGACGGCACCAGCCGCATAGACAACATCGCCCAGATAGACCGTGGATATGAAGACATCGAGAACCGTCTGAACCGTTTGGGCGCCCACATCCAACGCATCGAAAGCTGATGATAACCCCCGACGACGTATTCCAGATAGGACGCCTGGGCAGACCCCACGGCGTGAAGGGCGAGATAACCTTCCAGATAAGCGACGACGTGTTTGACCGCGTCGACGCCGAATATCTGCTGCTCGAACTCGACGGTATCCTCGTCCCCTTCTTCATGGAGGAATACCGCTTCAAGAGCGACGAGACTGTGCTGATGAAGTTTTGCGACATCGATACCCAGGAGCAGGCCCGCAGCCTGACCGGCGCCAAGGTCTACTTCCCCCGTGAGCTCTCGGACAGCGACGAGGCCGGCTTCGGCTGGAGCGAGATAGTGGGCTTCAAGCTCATCGACAGCACCACTGGCAGAGAGGTGGGCACCATCGACCACGTAGACGACAGCACCATCAACACCCTGTTTGACATCACCACCCCGGCGGGCGACTCTCTGCTCGTTCCCGCCCACGAAGAACTGATAGAAAAGGTAGATGCCGAGGCTCGGGCCATCTGGACCCGGCTGCCCGAAGGCATCATGGATATATAATATAATAATGAAGAAACAAATCTGCATACTTGGCAGTACGGGCTCGATAGGTACCCAGGCGCTGGATGTCATCGAACAGCACCCCGACCTCTACGAAGTCTACTGCCTCACCGCCAACAACCGCGTGATGGAATTGGCTCAGCAAGCCCGGAAGTTCCACCCGGCTGCCGTGGTCATAGCCAACGAGGACAAATACGGTGAACTCTGCGCGCTGCTCGACGACCAGCCCGACATCAAGGTCTATGCCGGCCGCGACGCCCTCAACCAGATAGTAGAAGCCGAGCCCATAGACATGGTGCTCACCGCGATGGTAGGATTTGCCGGGCTCACCCCCACCATCCACGCCATCAAGAGCGGCAAGAAGATATGCCTCGCCAACAAGGAGACCCTGGTCGTGGCGGGCGAGCTGATATGCAATCTGGCCCAACAGTACCACACCCCCATTCTCCCTGTCGACTCGGAGCACAGCGCCATCTTCCAGTCTATCGTCGGCGAGGGCAACAACGAGATAGAGCGCATACTGCTCACCTGCTCGGGCGGTCCCTTCCGCACCTTCACCGACCAGCAGCTCTGCTCGATCACTGCCGCCGACGCCCTCAAGCACCCCACTTGGGCCATGGGCGCCAAGATTACTATCGACTCGGCTTCGCTGATGAACAAGGGCTTCGAGGTCATCGAAGCCAAGTGGCTCTTCGGCGTCGAGGCCGACCGCATCCAGGTGCTCGTGCATCCGCAGAGCATCGTGCATAGTGCCGTCGAGTTTGTCGACGGCTCGGTCAAGGCCCAGCTGGGCGTGCCCGATATGCGCATGCCCATCCAGTATGCGTTCTCCTACCCCGACCGTCTCCCCCTGCGTGGCGACAGGCTCAACCTCTATGGCAAGAGCCTCGAGTTCTACGAGCCCGATATGCGCAAGTTCAAGTGTCTTGCCCTGGCGTTTGACTCCATCCGCAAGGGTGGCAACATGCCTTGCATCGTCAACGCCGCCAACGAGGTGGTGAACGAGGCGTTCCGCCACGACCGTTGCGGCTTCCTCCAGATGGCCGACGTCATCGAGCGCACCATGAACCTGGTTTCCTTCGACGCCTCGCCCGACTACGACGTCTACATCCAGACCGACGCCGAGGCCCGCCGTGTGGCTGCCCAGTTACTCAGTTAAACAAATTGTTATAATCATCATAATGGAAATATTTTTAATCAGACTGCTCCAGTTCGTTCTGGCAATCTCGCTGCTTGTCTTCCTGCATGAAGGAGGACACATGTTCTTTTCCAAGCTCTTCGGCATAAGAGTAGAGAAATTCTTCATCTTCTTCGATATGAGTATCGGCAAGTGGTCGGGCAAGCTCTTCAGCTTCAAGCCCAAGACCAGCGACACCGAGTATGGCGTAGGCTGGCTGCCACTGGGCGGTTACTGCAAGATAGCCGGTATGATAGACGAGAGCTTCGACAAAGAGCAGATGGCAAAGCCTGCCCAGCCCTGGGAGTTCCGCTCCAAGCCCGCTTGGCAGCGACTGCTGGTCATGATTGGCGGCGTGCTGGTCAACTTCCTCCTCGCGCTCTTCATCTACTCCATGGTGCTCTTCGCCTGGGGCGAACAGTTTGTCCCGACCAAGGACATGACCATGGGGATGAAGTTCAACAAGGAGGCCAAGGCGCTGGGATTTGCCGACCACGACATCCTGCTGGGCACCGACCTCGGCACGTTCAAGGACTTCAACATCGACCTGGTGCGCGAACTCTCTGAAGCCACCCGCGTAGACATCATCCGCGACGGCAAGCACATCAGCCTTCACCTCCCCGGCAATCTCAATCTGCTCGATATGATTAAGCAGTCGCCACGGTTTGTCGCCCCCTTCATCCCTTCAGAAGTAGCGCTCACCGAGGAAGGCTCTCCGGCGCAGAAGGCAGGAATAGCCAAAGGCGACCGCATCATCGCCCTCAACGGCACCAGGATTGAGACATGGAACGAGTTTCAGGACATCATGGCCGGGCTGAACAAGAAGCTCGAAGACGCCAAGACCGGCAGTGACAGCCTCGCTCTGCGCACCGTAAACATCACCTACGCCAACGCCAAGGACACCGTGGAGACCCAGCTGGTGCTCACCCCCGAGATGAAGATGGGCGTAGGCCTCACCTCGCTCCTCTCCTACTACGAGCCCGTCAAGGTAGAGTACGGCTTCTTTGAGAGTTTCCCCGCAGGCACACGCTACGGCATCAACATCCTCAAGGGCTATGTCAACGACATGAAGTACGTATTCTCGACCGACGGCGTCAAGAGCCTCGGTGGATTTGGCGCCATCGGCAGCCTCTTCCCCCCGACTTGGGACTGGCACATGTTCTGGATGATGACCGCCTTCCTGAGTATCATCCTCGCCTTCATGAACCTCCTGCCCATCCCCGCACTCGACGGAGGACACGTGCTGTTCCTGCTCTACGAGATGATAACCCGCCGCAAGCCCTCGGAAAACTTCATGATATGGGCTGAATACATCGGCATAGGCATACTCGTACTCCTCATGGTCGTAGCCAACCTCAACGACGTGCTGCGATTTATAGGCATCATGGATTAGTAACTCTAAGAATATCACATAACGACAATGGGAAAAATCATTCTTACCGGCGACCGTCCCACCGGCAAATTACACTTGGGACACTACATCGGCTCACTCCGCAGAAGGGTGTTGCTGCAAGACGCAGGCGACTATGAACGCATGTTCGTGTTCATGGCCGATGTGCAGGCGCTCACCGACAATGCCGACAACCCCGAGAAGATAAGACAGAATATCATAGAGGTGGCGCTCGACTATCTCTCATGTGGACTCGACCCACAGAAGTGCACGCTCTTCATCCAAAGCCAGATACCCGAGCTCGCCGAGCTCACCACCTATCTCTCCAACCTCATCAGCGTGTCGCGCGTGCAGCGCAACCCCACGGTCAAGACCGAAATCAAGATGCGCAACTTCGAGGCCAATCTCCCCCTCGGCTTCTTCTGCTACCCTGTCTCCCAGGCAGCTGACATCACCGCCTTCAAGGCTACCACCGTGCCCGCAGGCGAAGACCAGGAACCCATGCTCGAGGTGACCCGCGAGCTGGTGCGCCGCTTCAACCAGACCTACGGCGAGGTGCTCGTCGAGCCCAATATCCTGCTGCCCGAGCAGGCCGTGTGCAGACGCCTGCCCGGTACCGACGGAAAGGAAAAGATGAGCAAGAGCCTCGGCAACTGTATCTATCTGAGCGACGATGAGGCAACTGTATGGAAAAAGGTCAAGAAGATGTCTAACGGCGAGCCACGTATGAGCATGGAAGAGCCCGGCCACCTCGAGGGCAACGCCGTATTCACATACCTCGAAGCCTTCAGCACCGACGAAGACTTCGCCGAGTTCTGGCCCGAGTTTGAGAACCTCGAAGCCCTGAAGCAGCAGTATGTGCAGGGAGGTATCGGCGACGGCACCTGCAAGAAGTTCCTCAACAGCGTGATTAACAAGATGCTCGACCCCATCCGCACCCGACGCCACGAGTGGGAGCAGGATATCCCCGAGATATTCAACATCCTCAAGAAAGGCTCGGAGGCCGCACGCGAAACCGCCGCGAAGACCATGGACGAAGTGCGCGCAGCCATGCAGATCAACTACTTCGACGACCAGGAGCTGATACGTCAGCAGGTAGAGAAGTTCAGCAAGTAACCACTGCCGCCAAGGCGGCTGCCAATAACACTCATCCCCATAGCCACCCACCCGGGGCGGCTATGGGGATTTCTCATATCAGGCGAAGAGACTCACCGTCCAACCGCAATGACCCGCGCGGCAGCGCAGACCGTTGCTGCGCGTTGACTTGGGTCCATTATGTTCAGGCAGGTTTCCTGCGCTGTTCCCTATAATACATTGCGCGCAGCCGGGGCGGCCAGCAGCTATCGGCTGCGGGGTGCCACTCTGGCGTTTGTGGGCGACGGCATCAACGACGCCCCCGTGCTCAAGCGTGCCGACGTGGGCATCGCCATGGGAGCCTTGGGCAGCGATGCCGCCATTGAAGCCGCCGACGTGGTGCTCATGGACGACAAACCCTCAAAAATTGCCACCGCCATCAGAATAGCCAAGCGCACCCTCGGCATCGCGCGCCAAAATGTGGTATTCTCCATCGGCGTAAAAGTAGGCGTATTGCTCTTAGCCACCTGCGGCTTAGCCACCCTCTGGCTCGCCGTATTCGCCGACGTAGGCGTAATGGTCCTCGCCGTGCTCAACGCCACCCGCGCCCTCCACCCACCCAAAAAATAACAATTTACTTTGGGATGGTGGGGGTATAAAATAAAAGTGCGCTTTTTCACAAAAGCACACCTCTATCATAACCAAAATTCAAGTATATAATTTTTTGTTAGCCTTTCTTGCTGTGACCACCCCTAAAAAGGGGCTTGACACAAGAAGTTGTCAATAGTATTAAAGGATGTTGTTGTCTTCTTTTTTTGTAAGTACAAAGGTAATACAGTTTTTTCAATATTCAATTAAAAATATGCAAACAATAATTAATAAGTGTGAACGCATCAAATATTAGGGTGTTTTATCTACATTTCGCCACCTTATTAAGATTTTTAAGCATTTTTACTGCAATTTCAACGGACAATTAACTGCCACCTTATAAAAAAAGCTCGCAACATTCTGTTATTGCGAGCTTTATATGCAGATGTGGAGGTGGGGCTGATGCCCTCTCGCTTATTTCTGACGGAAATAAAGGTTGATTGGCGTGCCTTTCAAGTCCCAACGCTCGCGAATCTGATTTTCGAGGTAGCGCTTGTATGGGTCCTTGATCCACTGTGGCAAATTGCAGAAGAACACGAACGATGGCACGCGCGCCTCTTTGAGCATGGTCACATATTTAATCTTCACCATCTTGCCCTTAGTGGCTGGTGGTGGATATGCGCCGATGATTTCCTGCATGGCGTTGTTGAGTTGCGATGTTGGAATGATGCGCTTGCGGTTCTGGTACACCTTGATTGCCTCTTCCAGCACCTTGTAGATGCGCTGCTTGGTTAGCGCCGAGCCGAAGATGATGGGGAAGTCGGAGAATGGCGCAAAACGCTGGCGAATGGTGTTCTCCATATAGGTGATTGACTGCTGCGACTTCTCTTGCGCGATGTCCCACTTGTTGACCAGCACCACCAAGCCCTTGCGGTTCTTTTCGATGATGGAGAAAATGTTGACATCTTGCGACTCGATACCACGGGTGGCGTCGATCACGAGAAGGCACACGTCGCTATATTCAATGGCGCGAATGCTGCGGAGCACCGAATAGTATTCCACATCTTCGTTCACCTTGTTTTTCTTGCGAATACCAGCGGTATCGACCAGATAGAAATCGAAGCCAAACTTATTGTAGCGCGAATAGATGCTGTCGCGGGTGGTGCCGGCAATGTCGGTCACAATGTTGCGCTGCTCGTCCATGAGCGAGTTGATGAGCGACGATTTGCCTGCGTTTGGACGGCCCACGATAGCGAAGCGTGGAAGTTCCTCCTCCACCTCATTGTCGTCTTTTTCTGGCATGAGGCGCACCACCTCGTCGAGAAGGTCGCCAGTGCCGGTGCCGTTGATAGCCGAGATAGAGAATGGCTGCCCCAATCCCAACGAATAAAATTCGCTTTCGAGGTAGATGCTGTCGTTGTTGTCGTCTTTATTGGTGACCAGCACCACAGGCTTCTTGCTGCGGCGCAGAATGGCTGCCACATGGTCGTCGAGGTCGGTCACGCCGTTCTTGATATCGACCATAAACAGAATCACATCAGCCTCTTCGATGGCGAGCGCCACCTGCTTGTTGATTTCGTCTTCAAATATGTCGTCGCTGTTCACTACCCAGCCGCCGGTGTCGACCACCGACATTTCCATGCCGCCCCATTCGGTTTTGCCGTACTGCCGGTCGCGAGTGGTGCCGCTCTCATTGTTCACGATGGCGGCGCGGGTTTTGGTCAAACGGTTGAACAGCGTTGATTTGCCCACGTTAGGGCGTCCTACTATTGCTATTAATCTTGCCATTTTTCGGTGTAAATTTGGTGTTGAGGCCTGCCCTATATTCCTCCCAAGTCACTTGGCAAGCCTAATTAATATTTTCTTAATCGAGATAGCCGAAAGCCTTGAGCTTCTTCTCCTGGTTTCGCCAATCTTTCTCCACTTTCACAAACAGTTGCAGATACACATGCTTTTCGAAGAACTTTTCAAGTTCCTTTCTCGCCTCGATACCCACATGCTTGAGTTTTTTGCCTTGACGGCCGATGATAATGCCCTTTTGCGTGTCGCGCTCCACATAAATCACTGCCATGATGTGGATTTCATCATCGCCTTCGTCGAATTTCTCCACAATCACTTGTGTGGCGTAAGGCACTTCCTTGTCGTAGGTGAGCAGAATTTTCTCGCGCACGATTTCGGTGACGAAAAAACGTGATGAGCGGTCGGTGAGGGCGTCTTTGCCGAAGTAAGGTGGATTTTCGGGCAGCAGTTCCACGATGCGCTTCATGATTTGGTCCACGTTGAAGTTCTCCTTGGCGCTGGTGGGATAGATTTCGGCTTGAGGGAGCAGCGCGCGCCACTCTTCCACAATCTTCACCAGTTCGGCCTGACCGGAGAGCAAGTCAATTTTGTTGATTACCAAAATGATGGGCACTTTCTCGCGAGCCACCTTTTCGAGAAACTCCTTGTTTTTGGTCGGAGTTTCCACCACATCGGTCACATAAAGCAGCACATCGGCATCCACAAGTGCGCCAGTGGAGTATTCAAGCATACTTTCCTGTAACTTGAATTTGGGTTTCAGCACGCCGGGGGTGTCGCTAAACACGATTTGATATTCGTCGGTGTTCACGATACCCATAATGCGGTGGCGTGTGGTTTGCGCCTTGCTTGTGATGATAGAGAGGCGTTCACCCACAAGGATATTGCTCAGGGTGGATTTACCCACGTTGGGGTTGCCTACGATGTTGACAAAACCTGCTTTATGCATTCTTCTTTTTCGAGAAATTAAAATTATAGTTAAGAATTCAGAGCCGCGCGGCATACCAGCCATGGCGCCAACCGCTATTGGCAAACGCCAATGTTGCTATCCTCAGCCGTACGAACTCTTATATACAAACAAAAAACGCACCGCCCAGACATTGGGCAAAATGCATTTTTTGTTTGATTATAGGATTCACATCATTTCTCCAGAAATGGTGATTATCTACCAGTGTTAACACATCTCCGATGGAGACGGATTACATGCCCCAGATGAGATATGAAGCACCCCAAGTGAAACCTGCGCCGAAGGCAGTGAGCACAATCTTGTCGCCCTTCTTCAATTTGCCCTTGTTGTGGTCGAGGCAGATTGGAATTGAGGCGGCGCTGGTGTTACCCACCTTCTGAATGTTGACGAGCACTTGCTCTTCAGAAAGACCGAGACGGCTGCCAACTGCTTCGATGATGCGGAGATTTGCCTGGTGAGGAACGAACCATTTCACGTCCTCAATCTTGAGGTTGTTGCGTTCCATCACTTCCTTGCTTGAATTAAACATATCCATCACAGCCGACTTATACACAGCGCGGCCTTCTTGATAGAGGAAGTTTTCTTTTGCGTCAACGGTTTCGTGAGTGGTTGGGTGAGCCGAGCCACCAGCCTTGTACACGAGGTGTTCGAGACCGCTGCCATCAACGTGGAACACGCCATCTACGAAGCCCACAGGCTCTTCAGTTGGTTCGATCAGCACAGCTGCAGCACCGTCGCCGAAAAGAGGACATGTGGCACGGTCTTCATAGTTCACCATGCTCGACATCTTTTCTGCACAAACCACAATCACCTTCTTATACAAGCCGCTCTTGATGTAGGCGTTGGCGTCAAACGAAGCCACGATAAAACCTGCACAAGCAGCCTGAATGTCGTAGGCATAGCATTTCTTCTCCAAGCCGCAGCCGTGAGCAATCACAGAGGCGGTAGAAGGGAAACGGTAGTCGGGGTTTGAAGTGGCACAAATGAGCAAATCCACATCGTCGGGATTAGTGCCAGTTTCTTCAAGAAGTTTGTTCACAGCTTGAATACCCATGTAAGAAGATCCAACCTCCTTCTTGAGAATGCGGCGTTCTTTAATGCCCACACGGGTTGTGATCCACTCATCGTTAGTGTCCACCATGCGCGACAGTTCATCGTTGGTGAGAACGTAGTCGGGCAAGTAGGAAGCAATACCAGAAATCTTTGCGTTAAGCATATCGAAATTGTGTATTTAAATAAGCAAGTATATCCCAAATAGCACTTTATCAGCGTTATTCAGGATACACAGAAATCTTTTTGAGTTAGTCTCAAGTGGGTTGTAGCCTTATTAAACAGCTGCTTCTTCGCCCATTACGTGTTTGCCACGATAGTAGCCGCATTCAGGGCATACAGTGTGATAAACATGCCATGCGCCGCAGTTTGAGCACTGTGCGATAGTTGGAGCTACAGCCTTGTCATGAGTTCTGCGCTTAGCTGTGCGAGTCTTTGATTGTCTACGTTTAGGATGTGCCATTTTCTTATTATTTTTTTAGTTGTTATCTTTTAATTTCTTCAGAGCCGCCCATCGTGGGTCGATGTCGTCGTCGTCCGAAGATTTGTTTGTATTCACTTCTTGGTCGATGCCGCCCTCTGCCTCGTGCAGTTGCTCATCGTCGGTGATGTTCACCGCGCGCATCTGCTCCAGCCGGTCGAGCATCTGTTCGTTGCACTCCCCATCGGGATGCGCGTGCATAATAGGAATGGTGAGTAACACAGTGTCGCGCATTAGCGGAGTCAAATCAAGCTCACGCCAGTGGCCAGGTATCACGAGCACTTCATCGTCGCTATCGTCGTACTCTTCCCCTTCCTTCACGGTCAAATCGTAAGTCGCATCAACGGTGTGCCGCATATCATCGAGACAGCGGTCGCATGGAATAGTGATTTCACCGCCAAACTCAAACGATAATTGATAAATCGAGTCGTCTTTGCGGTCAACTTTCACAACGACATCCACGCTGGCTTCACGCACATCAGTGGCTTCTATATCATTGAAAAAAGCAGCGTTCAAGTGGTAGTTAAACTCCTGAACACCAATCGACAAAGACTTAAGTGGCAACTTGTATGACGCCATTACTCTACAATTTTCACGTTAAAATCGGCACAAAGTTATAAACTTTCTCGCTAATATTCAAGATTTTGCCCACAAATTTGCAAAAAATCTCATTTTTCCCAACCGTCATAATTCAACAAGGCAATTTGATGTTTTTCTCCACACGCGGAATATTATTGCGTGAACAAACCTGATTTGTGTGCCAATTGTTCATAACGTGACGAACACGTCCAAAAAAGACAACGCCATAGCGTAGGGACATGCCTTGGCATGTTTCCAATGCGTTGATCTTTATCGATTGCACTGAAACATACCGAGGCATGTCCCTACGTTATAATGAATCCTACATTTGCCCCCCTTAAATTTGTACTCGCTCCACTTTGCCAAATTTTTCAAAAATCCGCGTATCTGCACAACCATCAAGTTATCACCCTTTTAATATTTCGTCGGACACTTTTGCGGTGTTTTGACACGCAATTTTGTGGCATTTTGGCGGACACTTTTGCGGTACGGCGTGTGATGATGACGTGGGGATGACGGCTGGGGAAAATTTGGTTAGGTGAGGATTACGGTGGTGAAGCCGAAAGATTTAAAGAGTTTTTGGAGTTGGGCTTTGCCTGATTTTGATGCCTTGGCTATGATGTGGCATTTCAAGGCGTCGTCCACCAGCACGTTTTGCAAGTCGGCGTGAATCGACTGCACCCGGTCGTGGGGCCAGTTGCCGTCGTCGATAAACACCTCGCAGTCTTTCGGGTTGCAGATGGTGTCGAGCACCTCCACAGGTGGAAGTTTCACACGCAGGGTGTCGCCACTGATTTTCACCGCGTCGGCTGGGAGTTTCTCAAAATCGTAGCCGGCACGAATGGTGCCACGCCCAATGAGGCAGATGCGGTCGCGCTGGCGAAGCAGGTTCTTCAGCCAGTTGTCGCTCGCCTTCTCCTTCGAGATGGTCACATCGCCATAGTAGCACGCCGTGGTAAATTTCTTGATGCCACGGATTTCGGTCACCACGTTGGGCGTTTCGTCGATTTTCACAGTTTTGGTCACGCTCTCGAATGGCCACCACTTGTAGGTGTCGGCCACGAACAGATACACCATGCCTACGATGGCAAGCGAGAGCACTGTGGAGGCTATATTTTTTGTGAGTTTAAACATCATTTCTCAAATTTAATGGTTACACTTTTATATCCCAATCGGGTGAGCATACGCTCGAAAAAGATGCGAGTGTTGCGCTCGGCATCGGCAAGGATGGCGTATTTGCCACTGTCAACATCGGCAAGAATCGACTGCTCGCCCTGCTGGAGCAGGAGTTGGCGCTCTTCTGCCGAGAACTGGTGTCGGAAGCCTGTGGCTTCGCTTTCCACAAGTCGGATTTCCTCGAAAGGCATACGGCACGAGAGGATTTTCACCTTTGGCAGCGTGACGGTGATAGCCATTGCCGACGAGTCGATGCGCGTTTTGCTGTCGTCGTAGCCGGTCATGTCAACGCCCGCTTGCAGATAGGCGTTGCACTTGAAAAGCACGCGCTTTTCGCCAATTTTCCACCAAGTGCAATCTTTTGCCTTGATGATTTTCGACACGGTGTATTCCACAGTTGCCAGTTCGCCAGTGGCAGTCATCAACTGCACACGGTCGAGGGGCTTGCCTTCAGGTGTGGGCAGAGGCTTTTGGCACGATGCCAGCATCGGCACCATACACACAACAGCCACTATCACAGCCCACGCCGCAAGGGCACGAGATTTTTTAAGTTCTTTTTTCATGTATCAAAATTAAAATTTCACTTTTTTGTTACGTCGCGGATTAGACGGAGATTTGTCACCGAGGTTTAACAATAGCGCCAAAGATACCACCAAAACGGTAATTCTGGCAACGCTAAAACGTAACGAGGGCCCGAAACGCAGCGTTCCGAGCCCCTATCGTTGGTGTTATGGATATTCGTTTTAGAACTTATAGCCAGCCGACACATAGAAGTTTTTATTGCCTCCTGTGCCCTTCTGCACATTGATCAAGCCTACATCATAACCCAAGCCCAGAGAGAAGTGCTTGTAGAAGTCAACGCCCGTACGCAAGCCCAAACCGAAGTCGAAGCGACGGAAGTTGAGGTCGTCGAACACTGTTTTGCCGTCGGTCTTGCCGAAAAGTCCCACAGCGAAGTATGGACCCATTTCGTAGTAGAACTTGGCGTTCTCGCTGATAACGTGGCTGTAACCGGCGTGGATAGGGATTTCGAGATAGTAGGGATTGTAAACGGTTTTGCCCTCATCGTTTTCGAGTTTACCGCCCTTGAGCGAAATCAGCGCAGCCACGTTGCCGTAGATGGCGTTTTCGGGGGTAAAGAACTTGAAGTCCTTAGATGCACGCAAACCGGCATGGAAGCCCACACGCGACACGATGGTGCCATAACTGATAGTAGCTGCCTGCACACCACCAGTGATTTCAAACTTCACATTTCCGCCCTTGTTCTCTTCCGCATGAGCCACGTTGGCAAGTGCCATGATAGCTATAATTGCAATAGATAAAATTCTTTTCATAATTATATATGTATTTTGATTGTGGGGGCAAAGTTAATCATTTTTTTTCGTTGCAAAATCCCCTACACTCCGTTTTTCCTCCCCCATTGCAGATAATGACCAAAAAAACCGTCATATCACCGAGCTTCCACCCATCGCGCGATATAGCATTCAGGAGATTTCACGAGGTGCAATGCGACTGAGGTAATCGCCATATCACCAATCCCCAAAAATGGGATTTTCTGAAATTATCTATGCTTTTTGTGGTAGATAATTTCAATTTACTCGCATTTTCTGAAATTATCTATGCTTTTTGGTGTAGATAATTTCAATTTATCCACATTTTCTGAAATTATCTCGATTTTTTCAGGAAACATAGAAACAAGGGAATTTACGTTATAGCGCTTTCGCGGTTTAGGATTTTTTGGGAGTGGTGAGGGCTTGGGCGTTGCGGCGGAGGCCGGCGAGTTTGGCGCGCTTGATGGGGCTGTGACGGAAGGCGGCGGAGAATTGCTCTTGCGTCATGCTGAGCACTTGCTGGGTGGTGAGGTTGAGCACGCCCTCTCTGGCTTGAAATTCGGGGTGCGTTGTGGGAATGGCGTGGCGATTGTGGGGGCAAGAGATTTGACACTCGTCGCAACCGTAGAGGTGATTCCCTATTTTCTCGTTCACCCATTCGGGGAGACGCTCGGAGCGGTTTTCGATGGTTTGGCACGATAGGCATCGGGCGGCATCGAGCACGCCTCCACTCAATGCGCCACCGGGGCAACGACGCTCGCAAGCGTGACAATCGCCACAGGTGAGGGTGCAGGGTGCGTCGGGGGTGAGGGGCAGAGTGGTCACCAGTTCACACAGGAAGAAGAACGAGCCACGCTGGGGGATAATGAGCAGGGTGTTGAGCCCGATGAACCCCAGTCCTGCCTGCTGTGCCCAGTAGCGTTCGAGAATGGGAGCACTGTCCACACACACGCGCGATTCGTGCCCCGTGCGCTCCTTGATATACGCCGCCAACTCCCGTGCCATGTCGCGAACCACCTCGTGATAGTCGGTGCCGTAGGCGTAGCGCGCCACCTGCGGCGCATCAGCCTCTTGAATTTGCTGCGGCAGATAGTTCACCGCCAGCGAAATCACCGTTTGCGCACCTTCCACAAGGCGTGTGGGGTCGAGTCGCAAGTCGGTGTAGTTGGTTGCCCACTGCATACAGTCGTGCTTGCCGTCGGCTATCCATTGCGTGAACGCCTTGGCAGCCTCATGGCTCACAGGAGCGGCATGGGCAAACCCTACAGCATCAAAACCCAGGCGAAGCGCCTCAGCCTTGATGTCATCACCTATGCGACATTGGGATTTTTGCAAATTCGTAACCTTCATTGCGCAGCCACTCGATGGAGCGAGGCAACGCATATTTCATATTTTTTTCTGCTTTCAGCGAATCGTGAAACACGATGATGGAACCGTTGCGCGCAAAGTGCTTCACATTCTCAAACACCTGTTCGCCTGTGAGTTTGCGGCTGTAGTCGTGGCTCACGAGGTCGTACATGATGATGGCAAAGCGCGAGCGCAGCACCTTCGACTGTGCCCAGCGGAGCAAGCCGTGTGGCGGTCGGAACAGCGACGAGTGAATCAGTTCATTGGCTTGAAACACATTGTGGAGATACACCTTCGTGCTCACCTTTGCGCCCTGCATGTGGTTCATCGTGTGATTGCCCACGCTGTGGCCACGGCGCAGCAGCTCTTGAAACAGTTCGGGATTGCGCTGCACATTTTCGCCCACACAGAAGAATGTGGCTTTCACGCCGTATTGGTCGAGCGTGTCGAGCACCCAGGGGGTGACTTCGGGGATAGGGCCGTCGTCGAAAGTGAGATACACGGTGCGAGGCTTGAAATGCAGACGCCACACCGTTTCGGGGAACAACATTCGATACAGCAATGGCGGACGCTCCACCAGGCGATTAAGATAGCGTTTGATACCCTTCATAACTATAGAAAAGAGGATTTTTCAGTTGATAAAAAAACCATAAAAGGCGGCAGCCCTAAAACTCCGCCCTTTATGGTGATATAATCAAATCGTTTTATTCTTCTTCGTCGTTCGGCGAGCCGCCAAGCATTCCCACCAACCCGCTGTCGGCAAAGCCTTCAGGCATGGTGGAATCGGCAGGCGCGGCATCTTCCTGATGCTGCTGTGGCTGCGAACGCTGTTGAAGCATCATCTGAATGGAGGCTTGCACGGCGCGAATGTCAACGCCCTTAGCAGCCAACTTCTTCAGCATTGCTGGATAGCCAGCCTTGTTGATTTGCTCGTAGAACATCAGCAACTGTGGCACATAACTGTGAGCCAAGTAATTGTCGATGTTGCAAGTGCTGAGCATTGGATATTTCTCGCTCAGGCGTTGAGCAAACACGGCGTATTGGCTGAACTGCATCAAATCACCCTCAACGAGTGCGATAGCCGACTTGCGATATACCTCCTTGTTGGTGAGCTGGTAGAGCGATTCGTAAACGCGGCCCATCTGCATACGGTTGTTGAACGAGTATGCGCAAGCCTTTTCGCTCATCTTGTCTTGCATGAGCGCAAGCACCTTTTCAGCCTTTGCCACACGGTCGGCGTAGAATTTATCAACGTTCTCGCCATAGATGGTGGTCTTGCCATCCTTCTTCGCATCTTGTGCCGCTGTGGCTTCGCCAACGAGGGTGTTGGCAAGCGTGATTATCATAGTGCGAGTGGTGTTGACCATGCGACGCACGGTTTCGTCGAGGTAGATTTTGCCGGCACGACCTTCTGGTGTGTCGAGACCGCCCCAACGGAATTTGGTGGTCACATTTTTATACATCTTGTCGGTATTCGCCACAATCTCGTCGCCATAGTTTTGGGTGCGGAGAGGAGTGAGTTGGTAAGCCATACCGGTGAGTTGCAAATATGGAGCGAACTCTGCGTACATGTCGTCGCTCACGGTGCAAGCGAAGTAAACAGGGCGCTTCCAGCCTTGGGTGATGCTTGCGTTCACGAGGTCGAGCATCATCATATCGCTGGCTGAAGCCCAACCGTTCTGGTGTGCATCGGCAAATGGAATGTTGAGTTGGTCTTCTGCCAAGTCGCGCATACCAGCCGAAATCACGCCAGCCTTAACGGCTGCGTCGGCATTTGAGTTGATGAAGAACTTGCCGCTTTCGAGCTTGCCACGCACGATGCCGTCTTCATCGCGTTCGGCGTCGGCAGCGTAGAATTTCTTCAACGCGTCGGTCACTGAAAGGATGTTGAAGAGACCGTCGTCTTCGATGGTGGTGCCGCCACGGTTGCCGTAGGCGTAGCTGAGCGAGTCGGCCATCATTGGCAGTGGAGCCGACTTGTAGGCAGCGCGCTGCATCTGTGCGATGTACCAGTCGGTAGAGAGGTAACTCAAGTTCACCACGCGCACATCAGTACGGTAGCCTTCCACTTCCTGGAGATACCACAGTGGGAATGTATCGTTATCGCCATTGGTGAAGATGATAGCGTTTTCATCAAGGCTCGACAGGTAGTTCATGCCGAAGTCGTGTGCGGCTGTGCGATATGAGCGGTCGTGGTCGTCCCAAGTTTGGCTCACCATCTGCAATGGCACAATCAGGCCGATAGCCACAGCCACAAATGCCATCGCCTTCGATGGAGTGGTGGCAGCAGCCTCAGCAAAGAGCTTTTCAGCCTCAGCCTCGTTCTTTGCCTTCTTGCCACGGTTGAGCAGCTTCACCACGAAGCTCCACAGGCCAGCCACGCCCATACCCACCCAGATGGCGTAGGCATAGAATGAACCGGCGTAGGCGTAGTCGCGTTCACGAGGTTGCAATGGTGGTTGGTTGAGGTAGAGCACGATGGCGATACCTGTCATGAAGAACAGGAAGAACACCACCCAGAATTGCTCAATGCCGCGCTTGCCGGCAAACGCTTGCCACAGCAAACCGATGATGCCGAGCAACAGAGGCAGACAGTAGAACACGTTGTGTCCCTTGTTTTCCTTGCCATATTCAGCAGGAAGCAACTCTTGGTCGCCAAGGCGGGCGTTGTCCAAGAAATTGAAACCGGTAATCCAGTTGCCACGAGTCACATCGCCCATTTCGCAGTTCAAGCCTTGCACATCGTTCTGGCGACCTGCGAAGTTCCACAGGAAGTAGCGCATATACATGTAGTTGAGTTGATAACCCAGGAAGAACTCGATATTGTTGAAGAACGAAGGCTTTGGAAGCATTTGTTGCGACTGGTTGAATCGGGTGTCGGGGTTGCCATTCTCATCCACGATGATGGTGGCGAGGGTTTCGCTGAATGGCTTGTTCTCGGCGTCGAAATATGTGTTGTAGTAGTTTGCATGGGCTGTTGACCAGATGCGAGGGAACAGCATATTCATTTCGCTTGGATATACTGGGTCTTTTGCGTAGCCAGTGCCCACATATTGGTCGGGCTGGTCAGCCGAGGTCTTCACCACGCGCGCCCATTGCTTGGCGCCTTTCTTGAAGCGAGTGGAAGCCATACCCTGGTTGTTGCTCTGGTATTGTGGAGAGCCTGCGGTATATACAGGGCCGTAGAGCAATGGGGGTTTGCCATACTGGTCACGGCTCAAGTAGCTGTTGAGCGCAAACATGTTGTTGGGCGAGTTTTCGTCCAATGGCAAGTTGGCGCTTGAGCGGATAATAATCAGCGCATAGCATGAGAAACCGATGAAAATCATCAGCGAACTAATGAGAATGTTAGCCATGATGCGGCGTTGCACCTTCTTCATGAATTTGAAGAGATACACAGCGAGGGCGATAGCGAGCACCAGTGGAATGAGCAAGTTGTCGCCAATGAAGAGCATACCCGAAATCACGATAGCAAGCAGGAACGATACGCGCATGAGCGTGGCGTTGGTGCCTTTGTAGATTTCATAGATAGCCCATGAGAAGATGGCAAGCGTGAGGAATGCGTAGAAGAGCACACCTGAGTTGTACGACATGCCGAAGGTGTTCACGAAAAGGAGGTCGAAGTAGCCACCGAGTTCCACGAAGCCTGGTTCCAGACCGTAGAGGATAGCCACAATCACGGCAAACGATCCGAGCAGCGTGATAAGCGAACCCTTAACGGTGGTTTCTTTCCACTTGCGGTAGTAGAAAATGAGTGCAAGGGCTGGAATGCAGAGCAGGTTGAGCAGGTGCACACCCAGCGAGAAACCAAACACATAAGCGATGAGGATAATCCAGCGGTCGCTGCGAGGGTCGTCGGCTTGGTCTTCCCATTTGAGCATCAGCCACACCACAAGGGCGGTACAGAACGATGAGAATGCGTAAACCTCAGCCTCAACAGCAGAGAACCAGAAGGTGTCGCTCCATGTGTAAACCAATGCGCCACACACGCCACTGCCCATCACCACGAGGTATTGGGTGAGCGTCATACCGTCTTCCTCGCCGTCTTTCACCACCAGTTTCTTCACAAGGTGGGTAACGGTCCAGAACAGGAACAGGATGGTGGCGGCACTCAGCAGCGCCGACATGGCATTCACACACTTCGAAACCGCCATCACATCGCCACCAGCAAAGTTGGCGGCAAAGCGGCCCACAAGAATGAAGATTGGGTTGCCGGGGGGGTGTCCCACCTCACTCTTAAATGCCTGAGCAATAAATTCTGGGCAGTCCCAGAAGCTCGCAGTAGGCTCAATGGTGAGCAGATAGGTGATTGCTGCCACCACAAACACGAGCCAACCGATCACGTTGTCGATAAGTCTGTACTTTTTCACTTTATTTTGGATTTTTTATTTATTATCCGTTTAACGAAAATGCCTTTTGAGCTCTTGCAAAAGCCCATTGATATACCAAAATGCGTATATCACTTGTATAATCCTTTCGCAAAAGCCTATAATCGTGCAAAGTTAATGATATTTTCCGAAAAAAGATGCCCTACCCCACAAAGCATTACGCAACCGCGCCAAAAAAATGTGATTTTTTTCAGCACAGTTGCGTAAAGTGTAGATATTGCGCGCGAACGCCTATTTGATTTTGTCGGCTATTTCCTGGTATTTCTTCAAATCGCCATCTTCGTAAAGTATCACAAGCAGGTCGTTGCCGCCGAGGCCCACGAATGAGTAGAGCATACTGCTCTTGCCCTGCAAATCGGTAGTGATATAGAAGCGGGTGATTTTGTTTTTGCTGGTCACTTCTTCGCTGTAGAGCGCATCGGCTGGCAGTGCGGAAAAAATCTGGAGCACCTCGTCGCGATGGCTGGCGTTGCCGTGGACTGTGCCCTCGCACTTGCCCAACTGGAATCCGGTGATGCCTTCCACATCGCTCTGCGAAAGCGCCTCAAACCCTTCCAATGCCGCCACTTGCTCAAACGCCTGCCTCAAATCCATCTGCACGTCCATCTGCACGCTATCCTTCACACACTCCTGCGCAAAGCCCAAAACCGCCCACACACCGACCAAAACCAACAATCCAATCCGTTTCATATCTACAAAACCTTATTAGTTATTATTTAAAAGCAAACTGTCAATAAAGTGCTTAAACGACGCACATCGCCCCGAATGGCGCAACTTCTCATAATCTGCAACCGACACCGAAGCCAAAAACGCTAAATGGTCGCTCTCGTGCTTGCCGTAGCGTTCGTTCATAGCCTTATATACCTCCTGCACTTTGTTGTAGGGGTGATAAATTTCCTGCTCAAAATCCGAATCTGGATTAATACCAATCTTTTCAAGAATTTTAGCAAAATCGCCACCTTTTGAGCTTACATAATTGCCCATTAGAGCCATCATCCACGTTTCATATTCCATAATGGCATAATGCAGACGCACATCTGCACCCTCTACCACATTCAACTGGCCAGACTGCACTTCATGCATTTCACTGATAAGCTCCATATTAACTTGCTGATGAGTACAAAGCAACTTATAGTCGGCACTAAACACATCTCGCAACCCAACAATAATTTCGTATCCTTGC
>OQVS01000153.1_pt1 | contig 39533 bp, 22 predicted proteins | sample 1691601 | NCBI WGS metagenome assembly OQVS01 (sample SAMN03418268, study PRJEB22391) | human gut metagenome | biome: human-gut; feature: organic feature; material: feces | host: Homo sapiens | place: Tanzania | collected 2013-01 | reverse complement strand
ACCTATATGTTAAAAGGTAAAAAGTTTGATGCGTCTGCCCTGACCCCGACCGAGGGACATGTGTACCCCGACCGAGGGACACGCGTACCCCGACCGAGGGACGATGACTTTAAGATACGTTTCTCATGACTTTAAGATACGTTTCTCATGACTTTTAAGATGCGTTTCTCATGACTTTTAAGCACGAACACATCGAATGAAACGAATTTTTCTGGCACAAGAGCAACAATATTTTATGTATAATGCTTGCGTTAAAACAAAAAGCTGTATCTTTGTTTTCGAAAAGCTTGAAAAGAAACGAAATGTGTAATTAATCGAAAAAAGAGACATTAAACTAAAGAAACATTATACTAAAGAAACATTATACTAAAGAAACATTATACTAAAGAAACATTAATCGAAATATAACAATTAAACACCTGTTTTTTATGGCTAACTTATTAGACGAGACCCAAGGCCCTATCAACGACAATGGTCGTGATGTGCATGTTATTGACCGCCAACTGCCGGTAGAGATAACCTACAAATCAACGCTCTTTGAGATTGCTCTGTGGGTAACAATTCCTGTGCTCACACTGCTTTATGTGTTCACTATGGGTAGCCAACTGACAGACCCCACCATGGTGGCTGTAATTGGTTGCGTGGGCGGACTGCTGCCTGGCGTGGTGTTTGCGTTTATGAAGATTTCGGCACGCAACTACTTTATGAAGCTCGAACAGCGCATTCAGGCCGAAGCCTCAAACATAGACAACTATCTTGAGCAGCGTGTGCAGATTCTGCAAAACGTGGTGGGGCTGGTAAACCGCTCCGTAGAGCTTGACAAAGACGTGATGAAAGCCGTGGCAGCCCTGCGTGGCGGAGCCATAAACGAGGGCAACCGCAGCGAGGTGAACAGTCAGCTCAACATGGCTTGCGGCCGTCTGTTCCCGCAGGTCGAAGCTTATCCTGAGCTGAAAGCACATCAGGTTATCATAGACGCCATGCAGCAAAACAGCTATCTGCAACGCGAGATCACAGCCGCCCGCTCCGTTTACAACAGCCGCGTGACACAATGGAACACCGACCTCTTCTCGTGGCCGACAAAGATGATTGTGGCTGCACGCCAAGGCTACACCACCCGCATTCCGTTCACGGCATCGGCAGAGACACGCGAACAGGCACGCGGCAAATTCTTCTAAGCCGCATTGCCACTTCCTTTCAAAAGAGAAAAAGATTTATCCTCGTTAACAACGATAAAGCGAAACAATTTGTTGCGATAAAAGGAAACGATTTATTGCGATAAAGAGGAAACAATTTGTTGCGACAAGGGAAACAATTTGTTGCGACAAGGGAAACGATTTATTGCGATAAAAGGGAAACGATTTATTGCGACAAGGGAAACGATTTGTTGTGACAAAAGAAAAACGAGGAAAGACTTTTAAGAGCGAAAGGAAGAAAAAATTTATCAACGGCAAAAGAAAAAAAGACAAATCGATGGCTAATGATATATACGATCCGTTGGACGAATATGTCAATACGTTTCGCCCAAAGTTTGAACGGGTAGCGAGAGAAACCTTTGCAGAGCTTGCTAAAGAGGCGCAGGTCGATGTGGAAGCCAACCATGAGACATGCAGTCGACTGTACGACACCGAGGATGAGATGGATGATGTGAACAACAAATATTGGTGGGCACGCTTCTTCTGCTTCCTTCTGTGGGGTGGCGTGATAGCAGGTGCCATCTACCTCTACAAGAATCAAAAATCGCTCGACACCACAACCGTCTACCTCATCTTCATGGTGATGGTAGTGGCTGTGGTGTGCCTGCTCTTCAAGATACACCCGCTGATGAGCAGCTTGAACGACGAGCACGACGACCTTAAGCAGTTGGCCCATGACATAGAGATGGAGGGGTGGCAGCAGATGGAGCCCCTGAACCGTCTCTACGACTGGGACATGCTGCCGCGCATGATCACGGCCACGGTGCCCAAGATAGAGTTTGACCCCTACTTCACCACACAACGTCTTTCCGACCTAAGGCACATATATGGTTGGAACGACCTCTTCAACGAAGGGCGGTCGGTCATCTATTGCCACTCGGGCCTCATCAACGGCAACCCCTTTGTGCTTTGCCGCACGCGCAAGATGGATATGGGCGCCAAGACCTACTATGGCTCGAAGACCATCTACTGGACTACAGAAGAGGAAGACAGCGAGGGCAACCGCCGCACCGTGCAACACTCTGAGACGCTCACCGCCAGCGTCACAGCCCCCTGCCCCGTATATCATGAGTGTACGCGCCTGTTCTACGGCAACACCGCCGCACCCGACCTCACGTTTACCCGCCAGAGCAGCGGTCTGGCAAGCCGCGAGGGATCGCTGTCATACAAATGGCAGAAGCTGAAGCTAAAGCGCAAGTCGCGCGACCTTGACAACAACGACTATGCCATGATGACGAACGAGGAGTTTGAGGTGGCGTTCAACACCAGCGACCGCAACAACAACCAGCAGTTTGCCTTGCTCTTCACGCCGTTGGCACAGGAGAACATGCTCAAGCTGTTGCAAGACAGGAGCGCTTCTTATGGCGACGACTTCGACTTCATAAAAAACCGAATGATCAACATCATCATCCCGAAGCACATGCAGTCGGTAAATCTCGACATGGACCCGCGCCGGTTTGCCGACTACAACTATGTGAGAGCAGAGAGAGACTTCTACCGCATGAACGCCGATTTCTTCCGTTCCATCTATTTCGCGTTGGCACCCCTGCTCTGTGTGCCCATGTATCAGCAGACCAGACCCATTGGCAACATGTACGAACGCGGCATGAAGCCAGAGAGCACCTTCTGGGAACACGAGGCTATAGCCAACCTCTGGGGACAGGACCGTTTTAAGGCCCCATCGTGCGTGACCGACTGCATTTTGAAGACCCAGGAAGGCCCCACCGTCAACGGTTCCAAGGTCATCTATGTCTATGCCCACGGCCATTACACCGTTCAGCGCGTTTCTTACATCTCAAGATGGGGAGGCGACGGCCGCTGGCACGATGTGCCTGTGTTCTGGGACGAATATCTGCCCATAACGGGTAAAGGCACCATGTACCTGACCGAAGACAACGAGGCAGATGCCCCGACAGCCACACCCCGGCAGCGCATTGACCGCATAAGCAAGGTGCTTTCAGCCACACACATGAAGATGTATCGGAAACATATAGCGTCAAGGTTGTAAGAACAGGCAATGAGCTATAGGGCTTAAGCCTGACCGTGGATAAAGAAAAAGCGGTATTGACATCTTCGAAATGATAATTAATATTAACATCGCGCTTTGCGCTCGTTATTTTTTAAACATTAATTGTCATTAATGACCCATTAATTATCATTAATACGCGCTTCGCGCAAAAAAATTAATGTTTCATACTCCGCGAAGCGCCTGAGCACCCACGGAGCGCAAGAATGTTCAATTAATGGAAATTAATGTTTAAAAAAAATGCGCGAAGCGCCTGAGCACCTACGGAGCGCAAGAATGTAAAAAAATGCGCGAAGCGCAAAAATGTTTTTACATTTTCACACCTTCCTTAGTTCCTCTCCGTTGGCTTCGTTCCTTTGGTGTTCTTTCTTTTCGCCCATGAGAGCGAGGGCTTTATAAGGCAGCCTGTGGGACATACGAAGCGGCAATAAGGACGGGGCACCCACACCGAGAGCACAAGGAAAGCCACGGCTGCGGCTATGACCCAGACAGAGGCCGAAGAATAGAGGAAGGCGGTGAACAGCTCATAGTCGATCCATGCCGTCCACACACCCGTGAGCAGCAACACCATGAGCACGCACCATAGAACATTTTTGAACATCACCAACCCCTTGTTCAGGCGCGGCGACACACGAAGTTTGCGGCGCGAGAGCTTGCCTGCCAGCTCCTGTGCAGAACCAAACGGACACATGTTGGCGCAATAATAGCCTTGCTTGCCGACCAAAGGATAGACCAAAGCCACGGCAACCATGAGCAGCGGGGCGGCAAGGGCCGAGAGGGCTGCAACGCTCACGCCACCAGAAAAGAGGCGCATGAAGAGAGCATAAGACACGAACGTGCCTGTACACAGTCCCAAAACGACAACGTTCAGCACGAGCTGCACATAACGCCAACGCCTGCTCTTTGTGAGAAGCGGCACGACGGCACCGAGCAACACCACGACCACAGCCGCGATGCCGCCAACGGTCCAACCGCCATCAGGGAAAGCTCCTGCTACTGATGCCGTTGCCTCCGACGCGCGGTCTTGATCTTCAGCCGCCACATGCCGCCTGGCATAAGCCAACCCGCGGTTCATGTTGCCAATGATGGCCTTTGACGAGAACGTTGCTCCCGTCACGGCATCCACCTTCTGAGCCAAAGCCTCATCAACGGTCTTGCCCTTCCACCGGTCGAACAGCGTCTTGGCATAATCGAAGAAGTCGGGGGTCTCAGCGTTAGGCTCCGCCACGATGCTGTCGACCACCCCGTCTTTGCTTATGCTTATCTTCAGCGGCACGTTGCCTCCATAGCCCATAACATCCTTCGCGAGCGGCTTTGTGTTCACGACGAAGCCGCCGTCGGGCAGCACAACGAGCGTGTCGTTGCCACCGGCAGCCGCTGCTTGTGAGGCCTGCGGCTTGCTCCATTCGTGTCCGAAGAGCTTGCCATCACGCACCACCGCCGCCGTGGCTATGAGGAGCACGACGACCACAAGCGAAAGAAGACGTGTTAAAAAACTCTTGTTCTCTCTTTTTTGTCTTTTCTGCATTTTCTTTTGTTCTATAACTTTTGTAAGAGCAACTCCAAGGATAAAAATGTCTTTATAACATTAGGCTCAACAAAAAAGCTGTTTTTACCTTATCCTGATTGTCTTTTCCACAGCTTGGTGTTGCTAAAAAACGATGCTTTAAAAAGGACATACCCCCTTTTTAGGCATGGCAAAAATACAAATAAAATGCGACAAATACAGCATCGGCAAAGAGCTAAATGGCCCTTCTTGGAGAAATTTAACAAAAAGACAAAGGCCAGACACGCCTCGTTGCGCATGTCTGACCTTCGCCTTTAAGTAGGTGTTTACTTTTACAACCTGTCTTTAGCTAATCTTTAGCTGAAATAAAGAAAGGTTTTATTTGTCGTCCCACACCCCGTTGATTGTTATCTTGGAAGCGGCATTGTTGGCATTGCCCTTGCCTATAGTGGTTGGATTAACCACAATCTGGTTTTGGTCATACAACCTAGAGGTTTTGTTCACCATCGTGTCCTCTACATCGATCTCTAAGATCAGTATTTGGGGTGCAGAGTAAATTTTCTTTACCATGATTTTGTCGTAAGCGACGATAGACATCGCCTATTTTTTTTCTTTTTTTGTTTATAACAAAACCTTCTTGCCTCCCACAATGTAGAAGCCCTTCTTCAGACCCTTGGTGCTGTTGCCGACATACTGTCCGTCGATGGTGTAGACCTTGGCAGCCTCAACCGAAGCGTTGCCGCTGATGCTGCCGATAGACGTAAGCGTGCCATCGATGTTAATCTTGACGTTGTCAAGGAAGAAACATCCAACTGCGCTACATGAAAACTTGATCTTGGTCTCGGGTGTGGCATCCTTGATGAGCACCACATAATCGTTAAACGTCTTCTCCAGCGTCACACTCTTTTCAGAGAGAGAGCCTCCACCCGATATAGACAGATTAATGGAGGTAGCAACATTGCGGTTCTGTGCCGCACGGAAGAAGAGGAAGGCATCGCCCTTGAGATTGGTAAGAGCAGGTGTGGTCAACGAAGCCGACATCTCTATACGCACACACTTGTCGGCCTTGCCATTGCTTCGGCCCGAGTAGCTCCATCCGGCGTTGTCGCAGTCGTCAGAAGACAAGTTGCCGATGAGAGAGCCCAATACGTTAAAATTGCCGTCGTTGCCGCCTTTGCCGTTCATCTTGTCGAAGGTCTCGGTGAAGATGTTCTTGCTGTCAACAACATTTTGTGCATAAGCGCCCATGCCCAAAAAGAGCAAGAGCAACATGAGTAAAAATTTACATTGTTTCATTTTCTCAATCATTATCTTTTTTATAATCTCAGTTTTCTTCGTTTCTTTTCAAGCATGCAAAGGTATATGTTTTTTTCAAGAACCGCGAAAGGTTGTTATAGTTTTTTCATTAAAACGCGCTAAAAGCTTAAGGACATAAAAAAAGGGGCACCGCTGTGTCCCCATCTTTTTGTTAACCTTAAATCTAATACCATGAAAAACATTGCAAAGATAAGAGTTTCGTCTTATAATTGCAAGTTTTTCAGATGATATTTGTCAAGTTTTTTGCTTTCTTAACTTACTTAACTTAAGTTGGGCAAGTTTCCAACTTGCTCAACAGCAAACGAGTTGACAAGAAACGAGTTGACACAAAGCGGACGCCTACTCGGCCTGAGGCACAAGCACCACGCCCTCCTGTTTCTTGCCGTCCATCATGATGCGCAGAGGCGAGCTGAAACGCACATGACGCACATACCGTGTCTCCTCCACAGCCGGCATGAGGTCGAGAAGATCCTTTCGGAAGAGTCCGCCGTCGGCACGGTTGGTGTCGACGGTGAAATAGCCCACACCGAAGCTCGTGAGGTTTTGGAAGAAATGGGTGCCCTGGCTGGGGTCCACGCGATAGTTTTTCAGCGCCACCTCCACGATGACCTTTGCCGCACTTATGTGTGGCCATTTCACGGGAATGCCCAACCAATAGTCGCTTGAGCCCCAACGTCCCGGTCCCACAAGCACATAGCCCCGTCCGCTGTCAAGAAACGTGCGGTTTATGCGCTCTATGTCGTCGGCAATGGCGGGGTTGTTCATGGCTGTGAAATCGTCGTCGGTCTTCACATAAACCACGTCGACCACGTCGTCGTTGATGCCGTGGCCCAACGAGTTGTGCGAGCGTAGCAGACAAGCCTCATCGGGCACGGCAGCCACGTCTTCATCGAGCATCTGCTTAGAGTCGACGATGGGACGGATCTGCAAGAGGTAGAACTCGCCCGTGCGGTCGTCGTTTAGGTTGCAGGCAAACTCGATCTCCACGGGGCGCCGCATGCTCTCGGCGCCGTAGCGCATGGACATCTGTAGCAGTTCGGGCAGCGGGAACACGTCTTGCTGAAGCACGGCAGAGAAGGTTATGACCTTGCGCCCACCCTCGTAGATGCCGTCGCGCATGACGTTGTCATAGGGGTCGTAGGTGGAGGCGAGATAGGTTATGGAACCATCGCCCACGGCCTCCTTCACCTTTACGCGCTCTATGTTGAAGCCGTCGTCGACCTGGAAATCGTTGCCCACATGTGTGGTGTCGAGAGCGTAGAAGCGTGTCTGTGTCTCGCGCAGGGCGGTCTCCAGCTCGCTCGTCTGCAACACCTGGTTAGGATGATATGGCGACACGCGCAGCGTCTGTCCGCCGTCCACGATATACTTGCCAAGACCCAAGGCCAGCGACGCTATGCCGTCTTCAGCCTGCTCGTCGCCAATGGGATAATAGTTGATGGAGCGCAGCACGCCGCTGATGTTGGGATAGAAGCGTCCGTCATATTGCTTGCCCACGACCTGCTGCAAGATCACAGCCATCTTTTCCTGGTCTATGACGTTGCTCGTGGCTGTCATGTAGGCCTTAGAGTCTTTATAATAGACCGAGGCATAGACGCCCTTGATGGCACACGCCAGCATGGAGAGCATGGCATACTTGTCGTCGAGCCACGGAATCATGTAGGTGCTGTAGATGCCTGCGAAGGGTTGGTAGTGGGCATCTTCGAGCAACGAGCTGGAGCGTATGGCTATCGGACTGTGCGTGGCATCGAAGAAGGTGAAGAAATCGGCTATCAGCGAGTCGGGCAACTGTGCGCGAAGGAAATGTTTCAGGATCTCCTCGTCGGGCGCATCGCTGAGCGCTATCTGGTAGAGGTTGTTCTGCTCCATGAAGCGGTCGAACACATCGGTACAGAGCACCACGGTCTTGGGTATCTGCACGCTCACACCCTTATATTGGTTGAAGTCGGGATGACGCTTTATCACGCTGTCAAGGAAAGCCAGGCCGCGCCCCTTGCCGCCAAGCGAGCCTTCGCCAATGCGGGCGAAATGGGAGTAGGCATCAAACTTCAGACGGTCAAACACAGCCACCACGCCAATGTTCTTCATGTGACGATACTGCACAATGGCATCGAAGATGATCTTACGGTGAGCCTGAACGTCCTGTAGCTTGTGCCATGTGACGTTCTTCAGGAACGCCGACACGGGGAAGATGGCGCGGGCTGAGAGCCAACGGCTCATGTGGTTGCGCGAGATGTGGTAGAGCATGGAGTCGTCAGGAATCTTGAAGATGTTGTCTTGAAGCTCTTTCAGACTGTGAATGCGCATTATCTCGGCATGGGTCTTGGGGTCGCGGAAAATGAAATCGCCGAAGCCCATGTGTTCCTCCAGCAGGCGGCGCAGGTCAAGACTCATCTTCTTCGAGTTTTTATCGACAAAGCGGAAGCCCTCGGCCTCAGCACGCTCACGGTTATGGGCTTCAGAGCTCTCGATGATGAGCGGCACATACTCGTCCTTGGCCCTTATGGCACGCAGCAGTTTGAGACCCGCCTCGGGGTCTTTCACGCCCCCTATGGGGAAGCGCACGTCGCTGATCACGCCTAACGTGTTGGCCGAATATTTGTCATAGAGAGCCATCGCCTCCTCGTAGGTGCGGGCAAGCACCACCTTTGGGCGACCGCGCATGCGCAGCGTGGCGGTGTGGCGGTTCAACGCTTCGGTTGAGAAACGCTGGCTCTGCAGGAGGATATAGCTATAGAGGTTGGGCAGAATGGAGCTGTAGAAGCGTATGCTGTCCTCGACAAGCAGAATCATCTGCACGCCGTCTTCATGGATGTCGTGCTCGATGTTCATCTTGTCCTCGATGAGCTTTATTATGGAAAGGATGAGGTTGGTGTTGCCGAGCCAGCAGAACACATAGTCGAAGATGCTCAGGTCCTCGTTCTGCATGCGGCGCGTGATGCCGTGAGAGAAGGGCGTGAGGACCACACAGTGGATGTTGGGAAACGAGTGTTTGATGTCGCGAGCCACGGTGAAGGCATCGTTGTCGGCGTTGCCGGGCATGCAGATCACGAGGTCTATGTTCATGGTGCTCAGCACGCGGCGTGCCTCCTCGGTGGTGCTCACCTGTGTGAACGTGGGCGGATAGCGCAAGCCAAGCTCCATATACTCGTTATAGATCTTCTCCTCCACGCGCCCGTCGTCTTCAAGCATGAAAGCATCGTAGGGGTTGGCCACAATAAGGACGTTGTAGATTCGTCGCATCATAAGGTTGACAAACGTCACATCCTTAAGATAAAACTGGCTAAACTCTTGTGGTATGTCGGTTTGTTGTATGCTCATAGGCTGTAAGAAATGTCTCTAAGACGGTTCGTTTTTTAATGTATTTACGGCAAAGGTAATGAGATTTTTCCATACCAAACCATTAATGTCATTTTTTTTGTCTAAATTTGCAACAAACAATAATTCTCATGTTCCCTCTCTTCAAGAAAGAAGAGAACGAATGTGAGAACGATTTTGAACGTTGGATTTATATTCTTAAAAATATGAGTACATTTGAGCGTATGCCTTTTCTTGCACGCAATGCCGTGTTCAAGAAACTATCCGAGATTGCAGACATTTCAGCTCTCAGTAAAGACGAACGTGACAAATATGACGAGAGCATTAAGAGAATGCGTGATGCAATCTCGCTGATGACGACAGCTAAGAACGAAAGAAGAGAAGAAGGAAGAGAAGAAGGAAGAGAGTCTCGCAACATTGAGATTGCAAAAATGATGATTAGCGAGAAAGAGCCGATTGAAAAAATAATGGCTTATACAGGACTGTCGGAAAAAGAAATTCAGTCGCTTAACTAAGAAAGCGGTTTGGAGAAACTAAACAAATTGGATGACACACATATTAATTGTAGAAGACGATTTGGCCTTCGGCACAATGATGCAGACATGGCTGAAGAAGAAAGGATTTGAAACGAGCAGAGCCACAAGCGTGGGCGCTGCCGCACGACTGTTGACGGATGGCACCAAGCCAGACCTGGTGCTGTCGGACCTGCGGTTGCCCGACCACGACGGACTGTTCTTGCTTGGATGGATGCGTAAACGTGGACACAACGCGCCGTTTATCGTCATGACCAATTATGCCGAGGTGCAGAACGCGGTGCTCGCGATGAAACTGGGGGCTGCCGACTACATTGCCAAGCCCGTGCAACCCGACATTCTTCTTCAAAAAATAAAAGACGCATTGGCGCAAACAGCCAACACAACAGCAGCAGCTGACGCCTCCACCCCACCCCCTTCAACACCAAACAAAAACTCTCGCAGCTCTTCAGACAAGAGCAATGAAACCAAAGCAGAGACCTGCTCTAACGTGCCAAGATACATTGAAGGCAAGAGCGAGGCCTCAAAGCAGCTTTACAGCTATGTGCAGCTCGTCGCCCCCACCCCCATGTCGGTGCTCATTCTTGGAGCAAGCGGCACGGGCAAGGAATATGTGGCACGGCGCATTCATGAGCTGAGCAGCCGTAGCGACAAGCCGTTCTTCGCTCTCGACTGTGGGGCCATTCCTAAGGATGTGGCAGCATCAGAGTTTTTTGGACACAAGAAAGGCTCGTTCACGGGAGCCGACAGCGACAAGCGAGGAGCCTTTGAGACCGCCAACGGGGGCACGCTCTTTCTCGACGAGGTGGGCAACCTGAGCTACGATGTGCAGGTGCAGCTGCTGAGAGCCTTGCAGGAGCGACGCATACGCCCTGTAGGCGGCGACCGCGAGATAGAGGTAGACATCCGACTGGTGTGTGCCACCAACGAGAACCTTGAACAAGCCGTGGCAGAAGGACGGTTCAGAGAGGATCTCTACCACCGCATTAACGAGTTTACCATCTACATGCCCCAGCTGCGTGAACGCGGCAACGACCTGTTTCTCTTTGCCGACCTCTTCATTCGCCAAGCCAACGAAGAGCTGCAACGCAATGTGGAAGGATTTGATGCTTCTGCCGCTGAGATGCTCGTAAGCAACTCATGGCCCGGTAACCTGCGACAGCTAAACAACGTGATGAAACGCGCTGTGCTGCTCACACGCGGACGGCTGATAACCACAGCCGAACTGTCACAGGCCATGGGACCGACCTTGCAGCAACAGCCATCGCTCACGCTTCATGACGAGGACGATGAGCGCGAACGCATAAAGCAAGCCCTGCAACAGACAAACGGAAACAAGAGCAAGGCTGCACGCTTGCTCGGCATTGACCGCAAGACCATTTATAACAAGATTGAGAAATTGGGCATTGGCGATTAAAAAAAACTGGGGTAGAAAGGCTAAACACCGGGGTTACGGAAGCTAAGTGCCATGGTTAGGAAAGCTAAATGCCATGGTTAGCGTGGCTAAGTGCCATGGTTAGGGTGCCCAAATGCCATAGATATAAATTCAAAGGCAAAAGAAAGGTCAATTGAAAAGTGTGGAAAGTGTGGTTCCACAAAAAAGTGTGGAATTATTCTACACCATTTCCACACTTTTCCACATACTCAAAGCAAAGAGCAAAAACCTACATTACTGATTATCAACGGTTTACGTTTTCATGCCAGTTTTGGCACGCTCGTTGCATTTTATTAAGTGAACGACGCAACAAACAACAAAGCAGTCGACAAACAAGAGCGATTCTCAACAAGAGAACCTTCTCTACAACAAGAGAACCTTCTCTACAAAAAGAGAAACATCTCAACAGAAGAGAACCTTTTCGTTAAGCCAAATGGGCAGAACCGAGCTTGCTCGAGTTATGCCATGGCGAGAAAAGGTGCTATGAAAGAGAACATCTTGATAAAGACAAAGCTTGAGGGAGTGGCGGAGAAAGAAACAAAAAAAATTATTAACACTTAAAAAATTAACGAATATGAAGAAGGTATTTTTCGCAGCAATCGCAGCAATCGTAATGGTATCAGTAAGCAACGCATTTGCAAGTAAGAACATCATCGCCAACAGCGATATGGTAGCCATCCAGGCAGACACAACAGTAACCGACTCTGTAGCTCCTGCTATTGAGCAGCCCGCAACTGAGGCTCCTGCAACTGAGGCTCCCGCAGCAGAGTAATCCCTAACCGGAAGCTCTCGCAGCTGATCACCCCTCAGCAAGAAAAAACGAATAAAGATAAATGTCAAAATTCGGAACAAGTAAGAAAATCATTACAGGCTATATCTTGCTGGCTGTTGTCATAGCTATCGCCACTTGGCAGGTTTATGACAACAGCCGCTTGTTTGTGGCTCTTAACAATGCGTCAGAACAGCTGTTGAAACGCAGAGACGTGGTAGACAGTCTCGTGTGCTCGCTGCTTGAGACCAACAATGCCGAACGGTCGGTGTTGCTTGGCGAAGGCAGCGAGTGGCCACGTTTTAACCAGTCGGTAGCAACGTCGGAGCAGATGGCCAAGCAGCTTAAGCCGTTCATTGCCGACCAAGGACAACGCCAACGCATAGACACGCTGGTTGAACTTATACACATGAAGCGCGAAAACACAAAGCGCGTAGCACAGCTTATGGCCATTGACAACCGCGACGCTTTCTACCGCGACAAGGTGCAGGCCTTGCAGAGCGGACGCGACTCGGTGGTCATTCATTCAAAATCGTACGGGCAGCACGGTCAAAGGGAGAAGGTGTATGAGATCATTAAAAGCAAACGCGGCTTCTTCCGAAGGTTGGGCGATGCGTTCAGACGACAACATGCCGACACGGTGGGCGTGACAAACATCTTGCACGACACCAAAGCCGACAGCACGGCACAAAGAATAAACATTGCCGACTCGGTAGCCAACATCTTGACCGACATACAGAACGAGGAACAAAAGCAAAACAGCCGACAACAAGAAAACGTGGCTGCAAGGCTGAACAGGCTGCAAAGGGTCAGCCTGCAACTGTCTCAGCGCACAGGTCTGCTGCTCGAACACATACAACGCGAAGAAAAGAACGCGCTGCAAAAAGCCCTCGGACACGCCACGCAATCGCGACACAAGATGGTGGTGCGCATTGCCATAATAGGTCTGGTGGCCATTCTTATTGCAGCCTTGCTTGTGGCATATATCTTGCGCGACATAAAACGTGAACGCAGAGACCGTCAACGCATCGTTGAAGCGAAAACGGAGACGGAACGCATTATGGCGCAACGCGAACGATTGCTCCTTACCATCACGCACGACATAAAAGCACCGGCAGCATCGATAGCTGGCTTTATCGAACTGCTCAGCGAACAGGTGAGCCGTCCGAAAGCGCTCGCCTACATCGACAGCATGCGCCACTCTGCAATACACCTTCAACAGCTTGTTGCCGCCCTGCTCGACTATCACTTGCTCGAAAGCGGAAAAGCGGAACGACATGACGTGAGCTTCGTGCCGCAACAGTTGGCAAAAAACTGTGTGGAAGAGTTCCAGCCAATGGCAGCAGAAAAAGGCCTCGACATAACGCTCGGCACACTTACACCCAACTGCAGAGACCTGTGGCGAAGCGATGCGTTCCGTGTGAAGCAGATCATGAGTAACCTCATCGGCAACGCCGTGAAATATACGGACCAGGGCAGCGTGAAGGTGGAAATAAGAATTTCGCCCCGACAACACCTTATTATATATGTAAGCGACACGGGACGCGGCATGAGCCCGACCGACTGCCAACGCATCTTCGATGCCTTCACACGCCTGCCCAACGGACGTGGCAAGGAGGGCGTCGGACTGGGCTTGTCTATCACCCGCGAGGTGGTGCAGATGCTCGGCGGCACCATAACCGTGGCATCGGAAGAAGGCAAGAGCTCTTGCTTCACCGTGAGCCTGCCTATAAAGAAAGAAGAAAAGAAACAGAAGAAAGACGTTGAAGAAAATGTTGCACCTGTAGAAACAAACATGTCTTCAACAGAAGCAAAAGAAGCAACAACAGAAATAAACATTCTTGCTGTTGATGACGACGCTCTTCAACTTGAACTGTTCAAGGAGATGGCACAGAAAATTGGCGGAGCAAAACTCAACATCAGCACAACGACATCGGCATCAGAGGCCATTAAGCTTGCTGAAGAGACAAAACCGCGAATAATGTTCACCGACATAGAGATGCCGGAGATGAGCGGCAAGGACATGCTCAAGCATGTAAAGAGCAGCGACATGAGCATCGTTGCCATGACGGCCCACGACCCGAGCATCATGACAAGCCTGAAAAAAGCTGGCTTCGACACCTGCCTGTTCAAGCCGTTCAATGCTGCCACGCTCGCTGCCACACTTGCCCAGATAACCCGTCTGCCCTTGTCGGTAACAACAACAGAGCAGAAAACCTCGTTCTTCGCCCCTCTCACAGCCTTTGCCGAAGGCGACACGGAGGCAGAACAGGAGATCCTTACACAAGTGGGCGAATCGATAAAAGAATACAGACAGATGCTTGACCAAGGTCTGAAAAGCAACGATGAAGAGCAGCAACGCGACAGCATATCGCGCGCCGCCCACAAAGCCATGCCGCTGCTCACCATGCTGAAGCTCGGACAATGTAGCTGGCTACAGGCCATAACACCTGAGCACATTAAGGACACATCGGCAGAAAAAATCACGGTGCTGGCCATGCGTTTAGACAAAGAACTGGAGGAGGTAAGCACAAAACTTAAGGAAGAAGGCATAGAAAACGCATGACATGTTTTTGATGTTTAAAGGCAGAAAAAGCTTGTCATGCAAACCATTGTGCAACTAATAAAAGTAAAAAACTGCAAAAAAATTTGGTATTAACACACAAAAAAGCTATATTTGCAGCGTGAACATTACAGAAAGTCACGACTACCCGACCTTATTCTAAACAAAAATATTACTACTATGGATGTTGAGAAAATCATTCAAGACCTGGAACGCAGACATCCAGGTGAGCCTGAATACATACAGGCTGTAAGAGAAGTGCTCACCTCAATAGAGGACGTTTACAACAAGCATCCCGAGTTTGAGCGTGCAAAGCTTATCGAACGATTGGTTGAACCCGAACGCATCATAACATTCCGTGTGCCATGGACCGATGACAAGGGCGAGGTGCACGTCAATATAGGATACCGAGTGCAGTTTAACAGCGCCATCGGTCCTTACAAGGGAGGCTTGCGCTTCCACCCGTCGGTGAACCTGTCGATACTTAAATTTCTCGGCTTCGAACAGACATTCAAGAACGCGCTGACCACGCTGCCCATGGGTGGCGGCAAGGGAGGTGCCGACTTCTCTATAAGAGGACGGTCAGACGCAGAAGTGATGCGCTTCTGCCAAGCATACATGACCGAACTGTACAGAAACATCGGTCCTAACGAAGACGTGCCTGCCGGCGACATTGGAGTCGGCGCAAGAGAGATTGGATATCTCTTCGGCATGTACAAGAAGCTCACCCATCGCTGGGAGGGTGTGCTCACAGGTAAAGGACTCGAATGGGGAGGCTCCCGCATACGCCCCGAAGCCACGGGCTACGGAGCTCTCTACTTTGTAAAACAGATGCTCGCCACACGCGGTCTCGACCTCAACGGCAAGACAGTGGCGGTGAGCGGATTCGGAAACGTGGCATGGGGTGCCGTGAAGAAAGCCACAGAGCTGGGTGCCAAGGTGGTGACAATAAGCGGACCCGACGGCTACATCTATGATCCCGATGGCATAAGCGGCGAGAAGATCGACTACATGCTTGAGCTCAGAGCCTCTGGCAACGACATCTGCCAACCTTATGCCGAGGAGTTTCCGAACGCCACATTCTACCCTGGCGAGAAGCCATGGGGTCAGAAGGTGGACATTGCGCTAACGTGTGCCACACAGAACGAGCTTGGCGGCGCTGATGCCGACAAGCTTATCGCCAACGGAACGCTTTGCGTTGCCGAGGTGTCGAACATGGGTTGCACGGCAGAGGCCGTGGAAAAGTTTGTGGCAGCACATCAACTCTTTGCGCCGGGGAAGGCCGTCAATGCTGGCGGCGTGGCAACCTCGGGACTGGAAATGACACAGAACTCAATGCGTCTGAACTGGAGCGAGCGAGAGGTGGACGAAAAGCTCCACTACATCATGCACTCCATTCACGAGCAATGCGTTAAGTATGGAACACAGCCTGACGGCTACATCGACTATGTGAAGGGCGCCAACGTGGCGGGCTTCATGAAGGTGGCCAACGCCATGATGGCTCAAGGCATCGTGTAACAAGCTTGAGGGTTCACTGAAGCTACAACATTGTGCTTCGTGAAGGTCTGTGTCAGAACGTACTCCATGACGACAAGGGCATCGCGACAGATGCTCCGCATGGTTTTAGAAAAAACATAAATATTAATAACGTGAAATTTAAAAAAACGGTATTATTAAGTTTAATCATGATTATGGCTTGCGCCCAACTGGCCGCACAGACACAGAAGGGTAAAGCCTCTTACTATTCGAAACGAGCCACAGGCGCACGCACCAGCAGCGGCGAACGACTGCATCACGACAGTCTGACCTGTGCGCACAAAACTTATCCTTTCGGCACACTGCTGAAAGTGACCAACCCCAACAACGGCAAGGAGATTGTCGTTAGGGTGACAGACCGTGGACCCCACCGACGTGGACGCATTATCGACCTTTCATGGGGCGCGGCAAAAGAGTTAGGCATCCTGACACATGGCGTGGCTATGGTCACGGTTGAGGTGGTAGACAAAAACAAGATACCATTCAGACCTGAGCCTATGGAACTGCCTGAAATAGATTTCGAGCTCACTTCTGGCGCTCGTTACGCTTCGGCAGAATGGGCAAAGAAAGAAGTGCAGAAGGTGAAGAGAATTAACCATCACCTCAGCAGCCCGAACAAAAAAGACATGCTTATCACAGCTAAGGCAGAAAACCCAGCCGTAGCAAATCGTCCTGCAAGAGCAGAAAGGATAAGATGATAAGATAGCCCCAAGAAAAAGCGGACTCAGCACCGCTCCATCCTAACAGAGATGTGAGCACGGTGCCGAGTCCGCTTTTTTTATGTTACGCCAATCAGTTATTTTTTGGCGCTCTTCTTCGCATTTTTCTTGCCATTCTTCTTCACAGGATTCATCACGCCCTTGCCGGCAGCCTGCTGGAAGAACGGGAGATCTTGCAGAGTCTTGCCTTCCTTGGCAAGATTCTCAATAAGTTCAACAACCCAACCAGAGTTCCAAGTGGTGCGTCCCTCAAGACGTGTGCCCTTGGTGCAGTCGTTCCACCAGTTCTGCATGTCTTTCTTATAACCCTCAACGCGCTCAGGATACATGGCAGAGAGGTCATGCTCCTCGTTACGGTCGGTCATGAGGTTGAACAGCTCAATCTTGTCGTTCTTGCCCCACACACATTTCCAATCGCCATCGGTAACGGTCATGAAGCCTGTCGCAGCCGAGTAGAGCTTACGCTGTGGCATGGGCACGTTCTTCTCAAGAGTGGGCAACATAGACACGCCGTCAACCTTGCGCGGGTTCTTGACGTTACACATGTCCAGGAACGTAGGCATAAAATCGATGCAGTGCATAGGCTCAGAGGTCTTGCGGTGTCCCCATGCCTTCGGATAGTAGAAGATTGCGGGCACGCGGCAGCCACCCTCATAGGCGCCACCCTTCCATCCTCGGAAGAAACCGTTATTGCCGGGATATTTCTCGGCAGCCACTTTCTCACCACCGTTGTCGGAGGTGTAGATGATGATGGTGTTGTCGAGCACGCCCTGCTCGCGCAGAGTGCGAATGATCTGACCGACACCGTCGTCCATGGCCTGCACCATGTCCTGGTAAACACGGCGATATTCCTGGTCTGTCATGTTCTCGTCGTTACGATAGGGGCAAGCATCGTCGGTACGCAGTGCCGGGTCGTTGGGGCCCTGCATAGGCACATGCACGGCGTTTTCTGACACCATAAGGAAGAAGGGCTTCTTCTCTTTCACCGACTCCTTAATGAAGTTTACCGAGTGTTTATTAATAAGGTAGGTCACATAACCCGGCTCATCCTTGCGCTCCTTGCCGTCCCACCAGTCGATCTCGTGAATGGTGTTATAGTGCGACTGGAAGTCGATGTTGCCCATGGTGTAGCCATGCCATACGTCCCAGCCGTGGTTCAGCGGATTAAACTTGATGTCTTGTCCGAGATGCCACTTACCGATAAGACCTGTGCGATAGCCTGCATCGCGCAGCAGACCGGCAAACGAAGGATGGGTCTCAGGATCAAGACCGTCCATGGGGTCTACCTCCGAGTAGATGTGGTTCAGACCGGCACGCTGCTGATAGCATCCTGTCATCAAGCACACACGGGTTGTAGAGCTGAGCGGTGTTGCGCGGAAATTGTCACACACCACGCCGTTGTCGGCAAGGAAGTCGATGTTGGGCGAAGGAATCTGGTTACCGCCATAAGCATGGATGCCCGAGAAGCCCATGTCGTCAGCCAATACGAACACGATGTTGGGGTGGTTGGGATCGGTTTGTGCCTGCGCCATACAACCTACGGTCGCGAGCAACGGAAGTGTTAGAAGTTTTTTGTCCATAGTAGGAATAAATTAAAACGTGTATAAAAAAATTAGTTGATGTTTTCACTGCTGCAAAGTTACTCCAACATCCCGTTACCGACTTTTTATTGCGCTCAAACGCGTTGTCTTTTCGTCTAATGTGTGTTTTGTTTTTATATAAAAAGTTTTGTTTTTAAGCAACGACCCATTCACGCAAGACTGCTATCACATTAACGCCCAAACACTTAGTCATTTTTACACAAAAAAAAAGAAAATAGAAACACACACATACGCTTTTTACAAGTTATCTGCTATCTCTTAGAAAATTGAACAATACCCTCTTAAACAAAAAAAGCGACAGCCTTAAAAGCCATCGCTATTTTTATTATAAACAAAAGAAAAGGTGCCATTTCATAGCACCTTCTCAATTATCAATCCAAAAACCATTAAAAACTTAAGGATAAAGTCAAAACCTTATAGATAAAATCAAGACCTTATTGATATTCACGCCTTAACGGCTTCCAAAGCTCTTAAACTGCATGAGCCACAGGTTGCGCTGCTCAAAGGCAGGATCGTAGGTCTCATAAGAGTTGACATCAAGGATGAGCTGTGTGGGCTTCTCCTTACCTGTGATAGAGGTCCAATTGGCCAAGCCAAGACCGTTGGGGTTGCCAGTCTTTATGAAGTTGGCATAATAGTTGATGAACTGGTCAGACACGCGATAGTCTTCAGGCTGCCAGTCATACACGCGGTTGGTGGGCAGTGTGGCCATAGCATATTCGATGTCTGCCGAATGGACAGCTCCCTTGAACACATCGTTTTCAGGAATGGTCATCACCTCGTTCTTCTTGTCTGCACTATTATCTTTCTTCTGCACGCCGCCAGCCAGACCTGCCACCAAGCCCTTGTCGCGCATCTCAGGACGCGGACGGGTGAAGCAATAACGATAGACGGGCTGTCCAGAGGTCTTGGCGTGTAGATAGCCAAAGAGCCATGTGCCGTAGGCGATAAACTGGTCAGAAGCGAAGTCGACGCCTGGCTTTCCCAGCACATCGCGGTCGGTGTTAAGGCCATACATCTTCATAGCCTCATCTGTCTTGTCGCCAAAAGCAGCCTCAAGCACAGGACGAAGGTTTGCCAGCGTGGGTTCCTTAGCACCGAGATAAGCCTGCGGTGTCATCTCCATGCTGTTGCGACCAACAAGCAGAGGCACCTTCTGCTGATGACCGTTAACATAAGCATCGGTAGGATCCTCGGTAAAGAAGTGGCCATCAAGACAATAAGTTGCCAATCCGCCCGTCTGGGTCTTTGCCAGCAGCTCGTCGGCACTCATCTTGCGGGCCTCGGCAATGTTTTTCAATCCAATCTTTTTCAGCTGTTCCACACCTTGCTTCTCAGCATCCTTAAGCGAGAGCAAACGTCGGCCACACACAGCACCCGACGAAGCCATGGCACGAGCAATCATGCCTCGTGTGAGGGGCGACACGAGCAGCGCGCTCACCGACATGGAACCTGCCGACTCGCCCACGATGGTTATCTGCTTCGGGTCACCGCCAAAGGCATCGATGTTTTCATAGACCCACTTAATGGCAGCCGCCTGGTCCATAAAACCATAGTTGCCCGAACCTTTATAAGACGTTTCCTTCGACAGCTGAGGATGAGAGAAGAAGCCGAAGATGCCTTCGCGGTAGTTGGCTGTCACAGCCACGATGCCGTGGCGTGCCATCTGTCGGCCCGAATAGCGCGGCTCGCTGCCCGAACCGGCAATCAGTCCGCCGCCATTAAAGTAGATAACCACGGGCAGACGGTCGGCCATGGTCTTCGACGGTGTCCACACGTTCAGGTAGAGACAGTCTTCGCTCTTCTTTTCGGCATCGAAACCCATGTCGCCAAAGGGATTGCCCTGCATTGGGTCATCACCAAACTTCTTTGCGCTGCGCACACCTTGCCATGCCTGTAGCGGCTGCGGCGCACGCCAACGGTTCTCGCCTACGGGCGGTGCCGCAAAGGGCACACCCTTAAACACGTTTACACCCGACTCGCACACACCTTCCAACACGCCGTAGCGCGTGGTGGCTTGTGGTCCTTGCTGTGCATGGCCCGTCATTGCACACAGCATGCAAGCCATTAAGAACATCAGTTTTCTCATTGCTTTATTTTTGTTTTGTTACTACTCTGTCACTGAAAAATCGACATATTCGCTTTTACCTCTACCGCGCTCTATCTCATCGACATTCTTCATGACGTTGGCTGGCGGACGCTTGTTCAAAAGTTCATTTTTCATGAAGTCCATATAAGGAGCCACATGCTCGAAGAACATGCGATAACCCTCGCACAGATAGTTCTTCCCCGGGTTGCCGTAACGGTCTTTTATGAAACGGTTCTTGGGGCACTCGCCGTTGCACGCGAACAGCCACTTACACTCGCGACACTCTCTTGGCAGCGACTTGCTCTTCAGCTTGCTAAACTGCTGTTGCTCTTCGCTATACAGCATCTCGGTGATTGTCTTCTGGCGAATGTTGCCGAGACGATACTCGGGAAACACGAAATGGTCGCACGAGTAGACATCGCCGTTAAACTCCATCACGCCGGCATGGCCACACTCTTTGGCATAAACGCAGATGCCCGGTGTCTCGCCCACCCAGTTGGCAAGGATGCAATCGAACAGCTCGACGTATGTCTGTCCCACATCATGGCGCACCCACTCGTCGAAGATGGCGCACATGAAGCGTCCCCACTGCTCTGACGTCACAGAGAAGTCGGCAAGCGGAGCCTCATTGCTGTCTGTCAGTGTGGCGAGATGCCGCCCGTCGTCGTGGTTGACGATGCGCTCCACGATGGGCGTTATCTGGATATACCGGCAACCGTTGTCTTTAAAGAAACGGTAGAAATCGAGCGGATAGTCGGCGTTAAAGTCGTTAACCACCGCCATGGCGTTCCATTCAACATTATGCTTGTTCAGGAGCTGTATGCCACGCATCACCTTTGCCCACGACGGTGCCCCCGTAGCCGTGCGGCGATATTCGTCGTGAAACTCTTGCGGTCCATCTATAGAGACTCCCACGAGCCAATGGTTCTCATGCAGAAACTCGCACCACTCGTCAGTGAGCAGCGTGCCGTTGGTCTGTATGGTGTTGTCGATGCGTCTGCCTGCACCATATTTTTTCTGCAGCTCCACAGCCTTACGGAAGAACGAGAGGGGGCGCATGAGCGTCTCGCCGCCATGCCATGTGAAGAGCACCTCGTTCATGGTCTGCGCCTCAATGTATTCTTTCGTAAACTGCTCCAGCATCTCTTCGCTCAGCACCCTTGTGGGCGTGTGCTTATAGAGGTTTGCCTTTTCCAGATAATAGCAATATTTGCATCTCAGGTTACATGACGCGCCCACAGGTTTGAGCATCACATAAAGGGGTTTCGCAAACGGATTTATTGTGTTCATAATGTTGTTTTTTTGGTTTTTAGAACTTGTTTAATGTGCTGCAAAGATAACCATTATTCATTTTTCGCACATGCGTTAACCACCAATAAGCTTATGGAAAAGCATTTATGCCACTTTCTTTTTCATAAAAATGTTTTTGATTTTATAAAAGTGTCACGCCATGCTGCAAGCTAACATACACACCCATAAAGACTTTTCTCTACAAAAGCCTCTTATCAACGATACTCGCTGGGCGACACGCCAAACTGCTTCTTGAAGGCAACAGAGAAATAGCTCACCGTGCCGAAGCCCGTGGTGTAAGCCACCTCCGACACGTTGTGCTGTCCTTCGCGCAACATGCGGGCAGCCTTGTTAAGCTTAAACTTTCGGAACAGGTTGCCCGGGGTCTCACCCGTTAGCTCCTTCAGCTTATAGTTGAACTTAGAATGGCTGATGAGCAGCTCCTTGCTTATGGTTGCCACGTTGAGGTTTTGGTCAGAGATGTGTTTCTCCATCAGCTCGTAGAGCTTGTCAAGGAACAGACGGTCTTGCTCAGCCAAACCTTCGGTCACGGTCTCTGTGCTCTCGCCCTCGCCAAGCTTTTTGCGCATCAACATAACGTTGTGAAGCAAACTGCTGACCAACGCCCGCAGATAACGCGGATCGAAAGGTTTGGTGACGTAAGCGTTGGCGCCACAACCCAAGCCCTCGACCTGCTCGTTGACATTCGACTTTGCCGTAATCAGGATGACAGGAATGTGGCAGGTCATAAGGTCGGCCTTCAGCTGTCGGCATAAGTCGTAACCATTCATCTCACCCATGATGACATCGCTGAGAATGATGTCGGGTTTGATGTCGGCAATGCTTTCGAGCGCCGACTCAGCCGAATATTTGTTCACAACCACATACTCGTCGCCAAAGAGGCTACGCACATATTGAGCCACGGCGGTGTCGTCATCGACAATGAGCACCACGGGCTTGGCCACCGTCTCGTTCACATCACTACGGTTCTGCTCCACCTTGCTGTCGGTTTGGTCGGCATCGTTGTCGGTTGGTATCTGCATCAGCCCTTCACCCTTCGTTATTTGTTCATCGTTGCTGTAAGCCGAAGCGCCTACAGGTATGGTAAAGACGAACACCACGCCGCCCGCAGGCACGTTTTCAACCTTTATCTCACCGTGGTGCAGGCCCACAAGGCGCTTCACATAATAGAGTCCGAGGCCCGTACCCCATCCATACTGATGAGCTGCGGAGGTGCCTTTTATCTGATAATAGCGTTTGAAGATGTTGTCGAGCTTGTCGGCATCGATGTGTGCGCCACTGTTAAAGACGCTCACACGCAGCTGTTCGTCTGCCGTCTTCTCCATCTCCACCTTTATCTGTCCGCCATCAGGCGTGTGCTTGAGAGCATTGGTGAGCAGGTTACTCATTATTTTCTCAAACTTGTCATGGTCCATCCACACATAAAGGTTCTGCTCATTGCAGCAAGCCTTTACCTCTATGTTTCGAAGACGCGCGGTCTCGGCACATACCGATGTGAGGGTGTGGAGCTCGCTCACCGCATCATATTCGGCCACGCCCAAGCGCAAGGCATCGGCCTCAAGCTTGTTGAAATCGAGCATCTGGTCTATGAGCACCAGCATGCGGTTCACGCTCACACACACCGAGTTGAGCGTCTTGCGCACCGAGCGCGGCAGCGACTCATCGCTCTTGAGCATGAGCAGCGGACCGGCAATAAGCGTTAGCGGGTTACGAAACTCGTGTGAGATGTTGGCAAAGAAGTTCATGTTCATCTCGTTGGTGCGTTTGTCACGCATGCGCTCATTGGCCAACTGCTGCATGCGCAGCTTGTCGCGCTGCACACGCAGATACATAAGCTGGAAACGGTAGATTATGAACCCAATGCACAGAACGTAAAAATAGATTGCTGCCCATGAGAGCCAGAACGACGGTTTTATCGTCACCTTCACACAACACTCCTGTGTCTCTCCCCCATGCTGCGTCTGTGCCAACCTCACACGGAAGGTATATGTGCCGGAAGCGAGGTTGGCATAATGCGCCGACATGTTGGTTGACGGGGCCGACCAATCGGGGTCGTATCCGTCGAGGCGATACTGGTAAACCTTACGCTCACGGTTGCCAAAATTGGTGCAGCCAAAGGCAAATGTCAGGCGGTTCTCGTCATGAGGAAGGGTGAAATGAGCACCCTCGGCAAAGTCGGAACTTATGGCCTTGTGCTCGCCGTCGGTGCTGTAGATATCTATGCCCCTAAGCTCGAGCACAGGCTTGTTGGGGCTCTCCACACCCAGCGGCAACATAAAGCAACCGCGTGTTGTTCCAAACACCAAGATGCTGCTGCCTTTGATCTGACAGATGTTTCGATAGAACAGCGTGCGACGGGTGTCGTCGAGAGCCGACAGGTTATATCCGAAGTTGACATCACACGTCGTTGGGTTGTAAACCACCATGTCGTCATGCGAGCATATCCACAACAGCCCTTGGCCATCGTCATGGATGGACGTTATATTGTCGAGCCGCACGTCTGCCACACGCTCCACCTTATGTTGATCCAAGAACAACCGCGCCATGCCGTTGTGGCGTGTACCTATCCACACATTGCCGTTGCGGTCCAGGCACACTGCCTCAGGATCAGCACCTGCAAAACCCGCAGTTTTGGTCACAGCGAAAGGCTCCACCTTGTCGTCGGCAGGATTGAAGACCGCCATGTCGAGCCCCTTCATTACGATGAGCACGCGCCCGTCGGGCAGATTCAGCAACCGGCTGTTGTGGCTATACATTTTGTTGTTGACAGCTATAGAGTCGCAAGAAGTCTCCCCGAAACGGCAACGCAAGAGGTAAGGGCTGTCGCTCGTCACCACCACATCATCGCCGTCAACGCAACAACCGTTGCCAAGGATGGGCCCCATGTTTTGCGGACTGAACACACGGCTCTTCACCTCAATGCGCCCATCCGCAATATTGCACGACAGTACACGCACATTAGATATAAGCCACGCCCAGGTGTCGCTCAGCGGCACAACATCGCTAAGCGTCTGTCTGAAATAAGGGCTGTCGCTGAAAATGTCTTTGTAGAGATATTTCTGCATGACGTTGCGGGTGGCGTTATAGCAGAACACCTCATCCTCGGTGCTTCCTATGACGTTCTGCCCCACAACGCCTATGTGCGACACGTTTTGTCCGGCGGTGGCAATGTTGAGCGGTGTGTTGTTAAACCGTTCAAAAGCCATGGTGGTCTGAGACAGGATCTGGAAACCGCCATCGTTGTAGCCCACCCACAGGTTGTGCTTCTTGTCGCCATAAAGGGTTGAGATGGTCACATCTTTATGGTGTAGATGCAGCTCCGTGTCGGGCACCTTGGTCAGTTGCTCTGTGCTCACGGTGAAGAGATAAAGGCCGTGAAACGAACTGTTCAGGTATACATGGTCTGCATCTTTGGCATAAAGCGACGTGGCGATAATGGGCAAGCGCTCTTTCGAATGGTAGACAATGCGGTTGTTTTTCAGGTCTATAGCCGTGAGCCATCGGCTTTGGCAAATCCAGACGGTGTCGCCCATCTGGCTTGAATAAGTGACATTTGATTCGCTATGCAAGGCAGGTTTTGTCATGCGGCCTTTGTCGTCAAAACGCTTGATGACACCTGGCTCCACCACCCAATAGCCACCTTTCCGGTCGGGATAAATAAAATTGGCTGCGGTGTTAAGCTGTGAGAAATGGTAGAACGGCTTCACCGTTTCACCTTTTATTATATAAGCATCCAATCCGTTGTTCGCAATGACGCCACGCTCGCCATAGTCGGCAAGCTGATAAAAGCCGTTCACCGAGTAAGGCAACGTGTAACGCTTGAAACGAAACGACCCGAGATGACGAGCCACACCATTGGGCGTTCCCACCCACACGGTGCCATGACTGTCGCGCAGCAAGCTTTTTATGTTGTTGTCAGGAATGGTGGTGGTGTCGTTAGGCAAACACGCGAGCTGCATAAATTTCTGCCCCGTGTACACGTTCAGCCCGTCTGTCGTGCCTATCCACATGGTCTGGTTGCCACCTTCGCAAAAAGCGGTAACGCTGCGGTCAGAAAGAGTTTCGCTCTCTCTCATTGCCCCTACCACCGATTTCTTGCCGTCGGTGTTCCATTTGTTGAAATCAACAAAAAAGACCAGCAATAAAACAACCTGAATGGTTAGCGCTGCAGCCAAAATTTTCTTCCTCATAAATATTAGGTTTTGACAGCAAAATTAATGAAAAATTCAGTGTTTTTAATTAATATGACCTGTTTTTTGCGTTTTACAATGCCCTTTTTGATAAAAACAAAAGAAAAAGAGCAAAAACGAAAACCTTTTTCCGTGTTTTCAAAACGCGTTTGGCTTTTATAGAATGACGACATGAAGCATTGTAACTAACTTTGCAGCAGAAAATTTGAAATAACTGAACTACCAAATTTATGAAAACAAAACAAACCATTCTTCTTTCAGCAATGTCATTGGCTTGCTGTCTGAACATCCAGGCTCAAAAGCCACAACAAGCCGACTCCGTAAAGGCTAAAACCGGTGAGAACAGCGAACGTAACGTCATGCTCAACGCACAAAACAATGTAGGCCCGCGCGAGATCAACGTGGGTCTGCCCGCAAGCGTGGGAGGCACCAACATCTTCCAAAACGGCATGCCCGTGAGCTACCATTTCTGGCCCGAGATGCCCACAACCGTGTGGCGTCAGGATGCCACCGTGGCAGGAGGCGGACTGATGGGTCTGACCGACTCGGCTGTTGACGGCGGCACCGTGGGCTACACAGCCACCACCATCGACAACCGTGGCACCGACAAGCTGAAGGTTAAAGGCAACCTCTCAGGCAACCACTTCGGCCTGATGCGTGCCACAGCATGTGTGAGCGGTCCCATGGGCAACGGTTGGAAATATGTGGCAGGCGGATACATAAGCCTCGACCCAGGAACGTTTGACACTCCGGGCGTAAAGAAATATTATGCCGACGATGCCAAGATGTTCAAGCTGGGCTTGACCAAAGATTATGCCTCAAGCCTGGGCAAGGGCCGCGTGACCCTGTTCTACCGCTACGGCAACGTTAAGACCCTCCAGAACAGCTATTACGCACCTTATATATATGGTGAAGGTGGCTCCATCGACAAGTATAACGGCTTCAACATTGGCACCGACAACTATCTCTTCAACTCTGACGTCATCACGATGAAGGATGCCTTCACAGGCGAGATGAAGAAGGTGAACCTCGTCAACGAGTATCGCTCAGAGTCGCACGCCTTTGACCTGTTGTGGGACAACACCTTCAGCAACGGTCTGAAGCTCGACTTCTCAACACGTTTCCGCCGCTCAAACGTAGGTATCGCCTCACCCGTAATGTCGGGCGTGGCCGAAGCCGCCGGCAAGTATCAGTATCTCGACGGCACACCCTACTCAGGCAAATATGTGCAGACCGCGCTCTTCATGAACACACGCCGCTCACCCATCTACACATGGATCACACAGGCCAAGCTGGGACGCAAGAACGGCAACCACACTTGGTCGGTAGGCTTGCAGGAGCTGTTCTACCACATCGACCGCTACGCTACAGAGGTGGCCAACTATCGCCAGTCGGTAGAGAACGACCCGCGAATCCTCGTACCCACAACAGGTGCCAACGGATATGTTGACGGCTTCTTTGGCTTCAACAGCTTCATGGAGTATCACAAGGGCAACATGAACAAGACAGCCCTTATCATGAAAGACACATGGGACGTAAGCCCCGCCTTCCAGCTCAAGGCTGGCGTGCGCCTCGAATATCAGGCTCTGCGCGGAAAATACATGCCTATCGCCAACCGCGAGAACGGCACACTGCTTGGCGAGACCGAACCTATAAAGGACGACTTCTTCAACAAGACAGCTGCTCTGAGCGCCGTGTGGAAGGCCACACGCCATTTCGGTCTGCAGGCAGACGCCATGTACACTGAGGTAGGAGGCATTCTCGGCAACTACAACACAGGCAACAACCCCAACCTCAAGCAGTCGAAAACTCCTATGGTGTCGGGCGGTATCTACTATAACCACCCCATGATCAGCATCGTGTCGAAGGTGTCATACATCTCGAAGAGCAACTACAGCGCCAACTCAAACTTCACCAACCCCGAGACCAACGCCACTGCCCGCGCTGCCGTGAAATATGACGTGAAGACCATCGGCTGGACTACCGACGTCATCTTTAGACCCACCAACTGGTTCCGCATGCACTTCCTCATGACTCTGCAGGATCCGAAATATGGCAACTATAACGGCAAACTCAACTTCACCGACGGCACAACGCGCGATTTCGACTTCAACAGCAGCAACGTGACAGGCATCTCTAAATTCTTGCTTGAGTTTGACCCCACATTTACATACAAGAATGTCGATCTGCAGCTCCATGCACGCTACTTCGGCAAGCAGTATGCCAACCTTTCAAACACCCTGTCGTTTGAGCCCCACTGGGAGACCTTCGCACGTCTGGGCTACAAGTTCAGCAAGAACATCAACGCTTACGTCAACGTCGTGAACCTGCTCAACCAGAACTTCGCCAAGGGCTCTATCTCAGGCACCGACCTGATGACAAGCGACGAGGCAAAGTCGAAATATGGCACCGTGATGACAGGTACATACATTCGCCCGTTCACTGTTGAATTTGGTGTAGGCTTTAATTTCTAAGAGGATAATTGAACATTTTTTAAAAGGTATTATTGTTTTAAGGATAACACTAAAAGAGGATGTGTCACAAACCAGAACCGCTTCTGGCGGCACGTCCTTTTTTTTATTAAACAATAAACCTTTTTGGAAAAAAAACATCATAACAAAAGAGCAACCTTTAAAAAGACAGCAAAAACAATCGACCCATTATGAAAAGAAAAAGTTTTAAATCAACAAACAACATCATCCTTCTTGCCACAGCCATGGCTTTGGCAGGATGCTCATCGGAGATGAAACACATCGACATTCAAGACACCATCAGCAAGATGTCGCTGGAAGACAAAGCTCACTTTGTTATTGGAACAGGCATGAAAGGTGTGTCGGGAAACAATGCCGTGATAGGTAGCACACAAAGCTTGGTTCCAGGAGCAGCAGGAACCACCTACCCTCTCGACTCGTTAGGCCTGCCCGCCATCGTGCTGGCTGACGGCCCTGCCGGTCTGCGCATCGACGCAACACGTCCCAACGACAAAGCAACTTATTATTGCACCCACTTCCCCATCGGCACACTGCTTGCCTCGACATGGAACCAACAGCTCGTTGAACAGGTGGGACAGGCCATCGGCGAAGAGGTTAAAGCCTATGGTGCCGACGTGTTGCTGGCTCCAGCGCTTAACATACAGCGCAACCCGCTGTGCGGACGCAACTTCGAATACTATTCTGAGGACCCGCTCGTGGCCGGCAAGACAGCTGCCGCTTATGTGCGCGGCGTGCAAGAAAACGGCGTGGGCACAAGCATCAAACACTTTTGCGCCAACAACCAAGAAACAAACCGCATGAACAACAACGCCTGCATATCGCAACGTGCTCTGCGTGAAATCTATCTCAAGCCCTTCGAGATTGCCGTGAAAGAGTCGCATCCATGGACGGTCATGACGTCTTACAACTATCTCAACGGCGTCTACACCTCACAGAACCGCGAACTGTTGCAGACCGTGCTGCGCGATGAGTGGGGATTTAAGGGAACGGTGATGACCGACTGGTTCGGCGGAGCTGACGGTGCTGAACAGATGGCTGCCGGCAACGACATGCTGCAACCCGGACGCGAGGAGCAGTTCACATCTATCGTGAGTGCCGTGAAGGACAACAAGCTGCCCGAGGCAGCGCTCGACACATGCGTGAGCCGCGTCATGAAACTCATTGAAAAGACACCGCGCTTCAACGGCTACAAGGCCACAAACCAGCCCGACCTCAAAGGCCATGCTGCCATCACACGCCAGAGCGCCTCTGAGGGCATGGTGCTGCTGAAGAACAACGACAACACGCTGCCTTTAGACAAGGGCGTTAAGAACGTAGCCCTCTTCGGATGCACCTCTTACGACTTTATTGCTGGCGGCACAGGCTCAGGCAACGTTAACCACGCTTATGTGGTGTCGCTCGTTGACGGTCTGAAGAACGCCAAGATGACCATCGATGCCGACCTCGCTGCCTCATACGCCTCACACATAAAGAAGCAGAAAGAGGTGCTTGCACATGCCAACGACGGCAACCCCTTTGCCACGTTCCTGCCCACACCCCTGCCCGAGGAGCTGACCTTTGAAGGCAATGTGCTCAACGCAAAGGCCAACGCCACCGACGCTGCCATCATCACCATCGGACGTCTGTCGGGCGAGTTTATTGACCGCAAGACAGCCGACTTCAACCTCTCAAAGAACGAGCAGAAGCTCATCACCGACGTGTGCAACGCCTATCATGCCGTTGGCAAGAAGGTCATCGTGCTGCTCAACATTGGCGGTGTCATAGAGACAGCCTCATGGAAAGAGCAGCCCGATGCCATTCTCTGCGCATGGCAAGCAGGCCAGGAGGGTGGCAACAGCGTGGCCGACGTGCTCACAGGCAAGGCTTCGCCTTCAGGTAAGCTCACCATGACATGGCCCATCAACTATGCAGACCACGCATCGACAAAGAATTTCCCGATAGATCAGGAGCCCGACTATAACATGACGGACCACGGCACGCTGAAAAACAGCCGCAAAGACTACGACTTCACCAACTATGAAGAGGATGTGTTCGTTGGCTACCGCTACTTCGCCTCGTTTGCTGTGCCTGTGTCTTATCCCTTCGGCTATGGTCTGAGCTACACCTCTTTCACTTATAGCGATGCCGCGATAGCACAAAAAGCCGACAGCTACGAGGTTAGCGTGAAGGTGACCAACAGCGGCAAGGCAGAAGGCAAAGAGGTTGTAGAGCTCTATTACAGCGACCCTCAGAACAAGACGCTCAACAAGCCCGCTCTTGAGCTGAAGGCTTATGCCAAAACCCGCAGCCTGAAGCCTGGCGAGAGCGAGACCGTGAAGCTCACCGTTAAGGCTGCCGACCTCGCATCGTTTGATGCCTCTTCATCTTCATGGGTGGTAAGCGCCGCAGAGGGCAAGTTCCTCATCGGTTCTTCATCAGAAGACATTCGCGCCACACTGACCGCCGACGTGAAGGCCTCTTCACAGAAGGTTTCTGACGTGCTGCGTCCGCAGCAGCCTCTAAAGCTGCTGCACAGATAAAAGCTGTTGTTTTCGGATACAAAAACAAAGACAGAAGACACAAGTTGGCGTTGAACATCAGCTGAAACGAGCTATAGCTTTGCCAACGACAAGACATAAAAAGCGTCCTCGAAAAGGGCTGAACATTCGCTGTTTGAATTTTCTTGAGAATGTTCTTCCCCTTTTCGAGAACGCTTTTCGTGTGTTGATGCGAGGAAAATAAAAGCCCGTTGATGCCAGGAAACCAAGATATTTGCTGATGCAAGAAAATGCATAAATATGCAAAACGATTCGGTATAAAAAAGAGAGGATGTGCCTCCCAAGAAGTCTCTTGGCGTGACACATCCTCTGTCCTGTTATCCTAAACAATAATACCTATAAAAAACCGAATTATATCTCAATACTTTATCTTAAAGCGTAGTTTGGCTTTTTTGAACAGCTTATTTGAACAGCTGCGGGATGAAGAGCAGCGAATACTGACGCCAGTTGCTCCACAAGTGGCCGCGTGAGCTTTCGTGGAAGACATACTTCAGACCGTCCTTGTCCATGCGCTCCATGAGCTGCTTGTTGAAAGGCATCAGGCGGTCAGCATCGCCACAAGCGATCCAGTAGAGCTTCGGATTGCTCTGAGCGAGCTTGGCAAGCTTGGCGTCAAGGTTAGCATAAGCCTTGATTTCCTCCATCTTGATCTGTGTGAAGTCGACACCAGCCGAGTAGAGACCAATGTAGTTGAACATCTCGGGATAGTTGGCTGTGATCATGAGCGTGTGCATGCCACCCATCGACAGACCGGCAATGGCGCGGTGAGCCTTGTCGGGAATGGTGTTAAAGGTCGCGTCCACATAGTTTACAATCTCAGGGAAAGCCAACTCATACATGCCGTCCTTGTAATGAGGCAGGAAATTTGTCATAACAGGCTTGTAGTCGAGGTTCTCGGCTGTCTCGCCAGCAGCAGCCTGCTTGCCGAAGTTGCCGTTAGGCATAACCACAATCATAGGCTCACACTTGCCTTCAGCAATGAGGTTGTCCATGATGCGTGAGATGTTGCCCAGCTCCAGCCAAGCGTTCTCGTCGCCACCGCTGCCATGGAGCAGATAGAACACAGGATATTTCTTGTCCGTCTTGCCATACTCGGCAGGCAGGTAAACGTTCATGCGGCGATCCTCGTTAACGGTGTTAGAGTGGTACCACACGGTGCGTACCTGACCGTGAGCCACGTTCTTAACCTGATACTCGTCGGCAGCGCCACCACCCACATAGAAGATGCTGAACACGTTGCCCACATCGCGGCGTGTGAACGGGTTTACGGGGTCAATGCTCATCACGCCGTCAACGTCGAAACGATATGTGAACATCTCTGAGGCGAGCTGAGGGGTGGTATACTCCCACACGCCGTCCTTGCCTTTCTTCAGTGTTCCTTGACCGTTGTTCTGCTCCCAGTCGGCAAGCACCTTAACGCTCTTTGCCTTGGGTGCCTTCAGGCGGAAGGTCACGGTTTTGTCGCTGTTAACCTGAGGCGACACCAGTTTGCCCTCACGGAACGAGATGTTCTGTTGTGCGCTCATGCTCATAGATGTGAGCACAGCAGCCATTGCTACAAATAACTTTTTCATAGATTTTGTCTTTAATATAAATGTTTGTTGGTTATGAAATTTTTTTCTTTAGAAATTCAGCTTTGCGCCAAACTCCACTGTGAACGGACGGATGTAGTTGCCTGCCATGACGGTGCCAGCATACTGTGATCCATCGGTTATCAGCTCTGAGCCAGGAATGGTGCCCTGAGCTCCGCGCTGGTTGAGGAAGTTGACCACGTTAACGTTGAACGTAAGCATCTTGTTTGCCTTATAGCTTGCACCGGCAAAAGTCTCCCAACGGCCGTTGAAATAAACCGAGTTGCCAACGTTAGCATATTGCTTGCTGTAATAGCGGAACGATGCCCAGATGTTGAAACGGTCGTAGGTGTAGTTGGGGTCGAGCTCAATGATGATTTTCGACTGCTTTGTTACGATCTTGTCGCTGAAATCGTAGGTCTTGTTGAAAGCCTCAAACTTGTAGCCTGTATATTTCGGGTTCTGATAGGTGAACATGGCGTGGAACTTGAAGCCTTTGAACGGTGTGAACATGGCATCTGTGGTCCAACCCATGGTCTGGATGCCGCTTGAAGCACCTACCATAACGGGGTCCTCGTTGGGATTTTCGCTCATCACGGTCAGACGGCTGTAGTCGTTTGTGCGGCGAGCGTAGGTGAATGCCGACACGAGGTTTACAAACTTGCTGTTGTAGAAGATGCCGGCACGTCCAAGGATGAACGGACGGTGATTATAGTAAGGCAGCGTCTTGCCAGAATAAGCCTCAAGATGACGATACTGCTGCAAGAAATTGATCTCGCCAGTAAGACCGAAGTTGTGCGTAATGTTATATGTGGGCGACACCGACACAGCATAGTTAAGACCGGTGTTGGTGTGGTGGGTTGTGGCAACCGTCTTCTGGTTACCGTCGGCATCGTTATATTTTGCGCCGATGTAAAAATCGGTGAAACGGCTGTCGCCGATGTAGTCGACACCAATGTTGAACAGTTCAAGACGTGCACCGTAGCCCATGCGGAACGAGGGCGATACGCGCCATGTGTCGGTCACATAAGCGGCAAGCTTGTTCTCAAAACCCTTGTCATACTCGGAAGAGCCGTTGAGGTTGGCATACTCCTGTCCGTTATAGATGAGCTTGCGTGGGTTGGGAGCCACCTCATGATAATATTGCGTGGTGCTGCGGGCGTAGTCGATGTTTGAGTAGAGTTCATTTACGCCGAATGCCCAGTTGTGGTTAGCTGTCTTCTTCTGCAGCTCGGCAATGAGCATTGCGTCCTTCACACAGAAAGCATTGATTTGTGAGAGACGGCGCTGAATGGTGCCGTGGAACTGCTCGCCGTTGTCGGCATAGGTAGCATCGGCATCCTCATAGAAGCCCATGGTGAGCTGGTCGCCGCTATGGCCCTTTGAGTGAGAGAACTTTGCTTTGACGGCAAGTGTGAGATTGTTGCCAAAATCGTAGTCGAGCAAGGCGGTACCCTCATGCGTGCGTGTCTTTATTATGTCGTAGAGATTGTCGGTTACAAGCTCGCCTGTCTTCACGTCGCGATATTGCATCATGCCGTCGACGGGCAGATAAGAGTCGCGGCCCATGCGGAAGCCCTTCAGCTCCGACACCTTGCCGTCGCCATCGTAGGTGAATGGGGCATAGTTGGCCAGCGATGTGAGCGGATGAGTGACGTTATATTTGTAGAAGACGCTGATGCGTCCGCGATCGTTATTAAAAAGGTGTGTGAGTCCGGCGGTGTAGAACTGTGCGCGGTCAATGAAGTTTGTGAACTTAAGATCCATGCTGCCCGGATCAAAATTCTGATATGCGCTAAGAGTGAAATAAGTTTTCTTAGCCAACTTGCCCGAGAGGTTGAGGTCAAAGTTTTGTGCGCCGTAAATGTTGGTCTGATATTTGAGTTTACCCTTAAATTTCTCTCCTCCACGCTCCATATACGAGTCGACGCCATAGCCAATCTCACCAAACTTAATGGCTGTGGTCGAGATGTTCTGCAGACCCTGACCTGCGAGGAGCTGCTCTCCACGCCAGTGGTTGCTTGTGGTGTTTGGCCAATAATAGTAAACGGCAGGCACGCCATCCACTGTCACGGCCGTGTAGCTCATGGGCAGACCGATCTCCACCTGACGTGGTTCTGTTGCGTCTTTGGCGTTAAGCATCACACCGTGGTCGTTGCCAGCTGTCTTGGTTGAGTCTTCAACAGCAGCATAAGCCTTCAACAATGTGTCGGCATGCACGGGCACAGCCGAAACTAAGGATGCCGCCATCAAGAATGACATTGACATTAATTTGTTGCGTTTCATAAGTTTAAGTTTTAAAATGGTTTATATTTTTTAAATTTAGGGTAATGCAGAGGTTTCAAGCGTGATGTACACTCCGCATCGTTGGTTTGCGACGGCAAAATTACAACGCCATTTTCTGCGAGACAAAAAATATACGGTATATACACCTTGTTTTCGCAGCAATACCACTGATTATCAAAACATTAACCATTTTAAAGCATCTCAAAAATATACCTTTTTATAGCAACAAAAACTGCTGTTTGCGGAAACAACAACCCTAAAAAATGATATTAATCAAGAAAAATATCCTACCAAAAGAGCGTTTTTAACAAAAAAAGATCAGGAAAAAGCGTAACAACCTGTTAAAACAATAAAAAAGCGCAATAAAGATTACGTTACGATCCTTTATTGCGCCAACAGAATTTTTATCCATTGAGCATGCCAATCATGGGTTTAGCACATCAAGACCAGGTTATGACGTTCTTCAATCGGGCAAATTAATCAATCGGGCGAATTCTTCAATCGTGAGAGTTCTTCAATCGTTTATAAAATTCCTCTTTATCGTAAAGGGAAGCGTTTAGCACTCTTGTCTTATAGCTTTTTACGGTGTTTACCGAGTAGTTGAGCGAACGGGCGAGGTCATCATTCTTGGTGATACCAAGACGAATGAGAGCAAAGATGCGCATCTCTGTTGTAAAGCGCTCGTCGCGACGTGGCACCACACGGTTCTCTGGACGCAACAGGCTGTTAAACTGCTCTGGAAAATCGGGGAAGAGCATCATCAATATCTGGTCGATAGGATAAAGCGTGTCAAAAGCTTCGCCTTGCTGGCGGTCAAACACGTTGCGCAGACCGTCATAGTCTTTTATCGTCAGACGGCGCAGCACCTCCTTGCGCAGCTTGTCCATGGCCAACTGATGGTTGGCGCTGGCAACGATAAGCTGTCCCAACACCACCTCTTTTATATGTCCTGCCTCAAGCAACTGTGCGTTGATATCCTCAATCTGCTTGCTCTTGTCTGAAATGCTTTGCACCTGTTTCTCAATAAGCGTTTTCTGACGGTTAAGCTTCTTACGCTGACGCAGCATCATGATGATGGCACCGCAAAGCAACACCACAACGAACAGCAACACCGCAAAACCTATTATGAGACGCTGCTTCTGCTGCTGGGTGTAGGCATACATGTCGTTGTCGATTTTTGGATAGCTCGTTGCTATCTCGGCATAACGGTAACGCGAGTGGAAAGTCTCGGCGTTGTGTATGGCAACGTTGATGAGCAAGTAAGAGCGTGCTATGTCGCCCGTGATATATGCCACCTCAGCAATTTTTCTTGCGGCAGCATATTCCTTGGAACCTTGTCTTATCTCTGCCATGCCCGACAGGGTGATGTAACGCGAGGCGTTTTCATAGTCGCCAAGACCCATATAGTTGTAGCCCATGTTGCCAACGGCGTTGGCATAATAGCTGTTTTGGGGTGACAGCTTCTTGAGCAACCGCTTGCTACAAGCCACAGCCTCAGCATAGTGTCTTTTGTTGAAGTTGAGTTTCACCTCAAGATCATCAATAATCCACGAACCGTTGGGCAGAAGTGGGGTCAGCTGCATGTAGTAGGCTTGCATGCGCTCATTGTAGATATTGGTCTTAAGCATGTGACGCGGAAAATAGAATCCGTTCTCAAACTCAAGGTTAAAACCCGCAAGCAGATAGTTGATCTTGACAGAGCGCGAACAGCGCGACATATCGACCTTGGCGAGCTCCTCTGACGCTTCACGGAAGAAGCCACACTTAACATAGATGTTTGCCTTGTCAACGACGGCTTGCGCCTCCATGCTGTAGTCGCCGATCTGCTGTGCCAGTTGTTCACAGTTTTGTGCAGCAACGAGAGCTGGTTTGAACGACAAATGCGAATATTGGTCATAGAGCAACGCCCACAACTCATATTTCTGTTGCGGCGTTTCCGCCTCATCAAGCTTGTCGTTCAATGTCGCTATGCGCTTTTGCAGTTGGGCATCATACATGGCCGTGTCGGCAAGCACCTTGCACAGCATGTCCACATTCTTCCTCACCTCTTTGCTCACCTTATAGCGATATGCCGCATTTTTCTGGTTAAATGCGTTTTTCATTCTTGCCACGGGCATAGCTGAAAGGCTGTTATACAAGCTGTCGGTTGCTGCAACGACATTAAGGCAACAAGACAACACTATGCCACATAACAACAATCGTTGCCATGTGGAAAAGAGCAATTGCTTTAACAGCGGTGTATGATGCATAAATTTCATTGTTATAGGTTTACCTTTCTTAACTTTTCTTTTTTAACGTCTTAACTGCTGCAAAGATAGTCATTTTAAATCTAAATTAGGTCTTTGCAGATATAAAAACGGGAAAAAGGAACCAATAAAAACAAACTTGCGCAAGCACGATAAAAAAAGACAAACGTGCTTGCGCAAGCATATAACGAAGCATACTTTAAGAACTTACTTCGCAGTCTGAATTTTCTTCTTCGATGTTGGCACCTCAAACTCGGTCACCTTCGATATGGCGTTGTCGCCTCGAAGCACCGACAGGCAGATGCGCACAGAGCCATCGCCCAGACGCGGGCCTGCCTTGAGCATGGCGGTGTAGCGGATGCCGGCACCTGGCATAAGGCGCTCCACATGCATGCCGGGAGAGATGAAGATCTGCTTGTTGCCTGTGGCCTCAACCACAGAGGGCTGAATGTCGTAGAGCGGACGCTGACCCGTGTTGTAGATTTCGAAAATCACCTTGCACAGCTCGCCACGACTTATCACCTTGTCTTGGTTGTCATCTACCACGCGCGCGTTCCTTATATCTATATGCGGCATGTATGTCATGCCCTCTGTTAGCTGCTCCACGCTCGATGTGGCAGGCAACGAGGTGGTTGGCTGTTGAGCGGTGTAAGAGCCGGTGTAGTCGGACGAATGGAAATTGTAGACATCAGCCTCGTTGTCCTTAGACCCATACTCGCCGTTGCCCTCGTCAAACGTTATGCGGTCATCACCCGGCTGACCATTATAACCATTGTTGGCCTGACCGTTGCCCTGCGGGCAATAGCCGCCTTGAGAGTTGTAAGCGCCTTGATTGTCGTAAGCGCCTTGATTGTCGTAAGCGTTGTTTTTCTGGTTGTGGCGTCGTGCCGCACGTTCAGCCTTGTCGCGCTGATATTGGTCATAGTCGGCTTGGTTCTGTTGGTCGGCTTGGTTGCCTATGGCGCCGCCTATCACCGCTCCCGCTGCCATGCCCACGATGGTTCCCACATCGCTGCCGCGTGGTCCACCGCTTATGCCTCCTATTGCGGAGCCGAGAATGGACCCTAACGAAGCGCCCGTGTAAGCGCCTGATCCTGCATAGGTGCCACAACCTGCGACCGTAAGCACGGCACACATGGCAAGAATTGCTGTTTTTTTCATACCCTTATCCTTTCTTTCCTTTTTATACCTTTCCTGTTTTTCGTCTTGTCGAAACGTCTTCTTAGACGATGTTGTTCTCTGCTGCAAATTTATCTCTTTTTTGCGACAACGCAAAAGGAAAGGAACGAAAACCAAGACAAGACTATGAGTTTTTCACTATTGGAACATTTTTTAAGCCATTTAAGACAAAGCAAGCATCTATAATTAAGATAACAAGCATAACACATGAAGAAAAACGAGCGTCCAACATTAAGAAAACGAACGAACGGCGTTAAGAAACGCGAACGAACAGCGTTAAGAAAACAAGCGCCTGCCATTAAAGAAACAAGCACCCTCACATAAAGAAATGGAAGGTGCTTTATTGGATGATAGAAACCATTAAAATGAAATCATTAAAATGAAGCCATTAAAATGAAATCATTAAAATGAAGCCATTAAGTTCAAAGGGGTTCGCCATGGTGAGCCGTTGTCTGTAGGAGCAGGAGCGTGCGTTTGTCGCGCTTGCCGTCGAACCACCGGTCAAGACATTGGGCAAAGATGTCGTTGGGCGACACCGAGTCGAAGAGGGTGAGCGACGAGAACGTCTTCTGTGCGTCAATGCTTCCGAGCACCTCACGCGCCGACTTGTGCTTGTCGGCCTGCTCCAAGAGCACGGCACACACGTTGCGCAACCGCTCTCCCAACACCTCATGTGCGAGATAAGCCTCTGCCTCATGGCCACACGATATGCCGTAATAGTTTGATTTGTAGCTGTGTCCCAACCCTCGCATCTGTGGCAGCACGAACCAGATCCAGTGGCTGCGTTTGCGCCCCGCTGCCAACTCCTTTACTGCTACGTCGTAACTGTTCCATGTGTTCTGTGCCGTTACGAAACGCTGCAAGCCGAACTCATCGTTCTTATCAGCCACGCCCTCCTGCTTTTCCTGCTGCTTGCTGAGAACCGACTCTCCTAAATTTTGCAGATACTTGCCTGCTTTTTTCAAAATAGATGCTGCCATAAGATTAGTTCTTTAAGTTATTATCTCATTGGCAAATATACAAAAAAATTGGTTTGGTTGTTGCTTGGGAAGGCATAAAAAAGTTGTTAATCGTTTTTTTTCAAACAAAAAAGCGGCTGTCTTAAAGAACCT
>OQVS01000151.1_pt1 | contig 39740 bp, 27 predicted proteins | sample 1691601 | NCBI WGS metagenome assembly OQVS01 (sample SAMN03418268, study PRJEB22391) | human gut metagenome | biome: human-gut; feature: organic feature; material: feces | host: Homo sapiens | place: Tanzania | collected 2013-01 | reverse complement strand
TAGAGCACTTCCTTGGTAAGGAAGAGGTCCTGAGTTCAACTCTCAGTTACAGCTCACTTCTTGTTCTTTTAACAACCTATGGATCTTTTCTTTAGAAAACCTAAGGCAAGGCAGTTCTTTAGAGAACTAACTAAGGAACGGAAGAAAGCAGATTATTTAATTTATATATAAAAAATAATAAAAGCTATGGCTAAAGAGACTTTTGTGCGCACCAAACCGCACGTTAACATTGGTACGATTGGTCACGTTGACCATGGTAAGACTACTCTGACCGCTGCTATCTCTAAGGTTCTTCACGATAAGGGCTTCGGTGGCGAGGATGTAAAGTCTTTCGACCAGATTGATAATGCTCCTGAGGAGAAAGAGCGTGGTATCACCATCAACTCTGCTCACATCGAGTATGAAACAGCTAAACGTCACTACGCACACGTAGACTGCCCGGGACACGCCGACTATGTAAAGAACATGGTTACTGGTGCTGCTCAGATGGACGGTGCTATCCTTGTTGTTGCTGCTACTGACGGTCCTATGCCTCAGACACGTGAGCACGTTCTGCTCGCTCGTCAGGTGAACGTACCCCGCATGGTTGTGTTCCTGAACAAGTGCGATATGGTTGAAGACGAGGAGATGCTCGAACTCGTTGAAATGGAGGTTCGCGAGATCCTTGACCAGTACGGTTATGAGGAGGATACTCCTATTGTTCGTGGTTCTGCGCTCGGCGCCTTGAACGGTGTTGAGAAGTGGGTTGACAAGGTAATGGAGCTGATGGATGCTGTTGATACATGGATTCAGGAGCCTCCTCGCGATCTCGACAAACCTTTCTTGATGCCTATCGAGGACGTATTCTCAATCACAGGTCGTGGTACCGTTGCTACTGGTCGTATCGAGACTGGTCGTGTTAAGGTAGGTGACGAGGTTGAGTTGCTCGGTCTCGGCGAGGACAAGAAGTCAGTTGTTACTGGTGTTGAGATGTTCCGCAAGATTCTTGACGAGGGTGAAGCTGGCGATAACGTAGGTCTGCTCCTCCGTGGTATCGACAAGAACGAGATCAAACGCGGTATGGTGCTCTGCCATCCCGGACAGATCAAGCCTCACAAGCACTTCAAGGCTTCTATCTATGTACTGAAGAAGGAAGAGGGTGGCCGTCACACTCCGTTCGGCAACAAGTATCGTCCTCAGTTCTACCTCCGTACAATGGACTGCACCGGTGAGATCAAGCTTCCTGAGGGAGTTGAGATGGTAATGCCTGGTGACAACGTAGAGATCGAGGTTGAGCTCATCTACGCAGTTGCTCTGAACGAGGGCCTTCGTTTCGCTATCCGCGAGGGTGGTCGTACAGTAGGTTCTGGCCAGATCACAAAGATCCTCGAAGACTAATTCGACGGACCGCAGGCTCGCAAGAGGCTGCACTAAATAAAAATAGTTCCCGCATCGCTACGGCGTCGGGAACTATCCTACGGGAATAGCTCAGTTGGTAGAGCACTGGTCTCCAAAACCAGGTGTCGGGAGTTCGAGCCTCTCATTCCGTGCCAAAAAGAAGATAATATGTTTAAGAAGATAGTAAATTATTGCAAGGCTTGTTACGACGAACTTGCGCATAAGACTACTTGGCCAACACGTGCCCAGCTTACACACAGTGCAGCGATTGTATTATCTGCTTCCCTTGTCATTGCATTGGTAGTGTTTGCTATGGACTCACTTTTCAAGTGGGTTATGAGTATGGTCTATCCCGGTTAACGTTTAAGAGAAGATGGCAACAACAACTAAAAATTGGTATGTCCTTCGCGCTGTAAGCGGTAAGGAGGCAAAGGTTAAAGAATATATCGATGCCGAGCTTAAGCACAACGCGTTGCTTCAGAAACATGTTTTTCAGGTGCTTTTGCCTATGGAAAAACATGCCTCTTTGCGTAATGGTAAGCGTGTAGTGAAGGAAAAGATTTCTCTTCCTGGATACGTCTTTGTAGAGGCTAACCTCGTAGGAGACGTTGCTCACACTCTTCGATTTATGCCTAACGTGTTGGGATTTCTCGGTGGTTTAGACAACCCCTCACCTGTTCCTCAAAGCGACATCAACCGCATGCTCGGAAACGTTGAAGAAACCGAACTGCAGGATGATATCGAGATTCCTTATGTTGTTGATGAGACTGTCAAAGTTACAGACGGCCCGTTCAGCGGCTTTAGTGGTGTTATCGAGGAGGTGAATGCCGAGAAGAAGAAACTCAAGGTGATGGTTAAGATCTTCGGACGTAAAACTCCGTTGGAGCTTAGTTTTATGCAGGTTGAAAAGGAAGGCTGATAGGGTGTTACGATTCTAACAGTTCTTGCTTTTATATTAATCATTTAATTATAACAAAAAAGAAATGGCTAAAGAAGTTGCTGGATTAATCAAATTACAGATTAAAGGTGGCGCTGCGAATCCTTCTCCTCCAGTAGGACCTGCACTTGGTTCTAAGGGTATCAACATCATGGGATTCTGCAAAGAGTTCAACGCCAGAACCCAAGATAAGGCCGGAAAGATTCTTCCTGTCGTTATCACTTACTACACCGACAAGTCATTCAGCTTTGTTATCAAGACTCCTCCTGCAGCTGTGCAGCTCAAGGAGGCAGCTAAGGTAAAGAGCGGTTCTGCTCAGCCTAACCGTAAGAAGGTCGCAAGTGTAACTTGGGAGCAGGTAAAGGCTATTGCAGAGGACAAAATGAATGACCTCAACTGTTTTACAGTAGAGTCAGCCATGAGACTGATAGCCGGTACAGCTAGAAGTATGGGTATTACTGTGAAAGGGGACTTCCCTGAATAATAATTAAACTTCAATTAAGAAAATGAGTAAACTGACAAAAAATCAGAAATCAGTCGCTGATAAGGTTGAAGCAGGGAAAGCATACTCTTTGGAAGAGGCATCACAGCTGGTGAAGGACATTACCACCACTAAGTTTGATGCATCTCTCGATATCGACGTTCGCCTGGGTGTAGACCCTCGCAAGGCAAACCAGATGGTTCGTGGCGTCGTTTCTCTTCCTAACGGAACCGGTAAGGTTACCCGCGTTCTCTGTCTCTGTACACCTGATCACGAGGCTGCTGCCAAAGAGGCAGGTGCCGACTATGTTGGTCTTGACGAGTATATCGAGAAGATCAAAGGTGGTTGGACAGATGTTGATGTTATCATCACAATGCCCTCATGCATGGGTAAGCTTGGTCCCCTCGGCCGTGTACTCGGTCCCCGTGGCCTGATGCCTAACCCCAAGAGCGGCACTGTTACTATGGACGTTGCTAAGGCAGTTAAGGAGGTTAAGCAGGGTAAGATCGACTTCAAGGTTGACAAGGCTGGAATCATCCATACCTCTATAGGTAAGGTTAGCTTCACATCGGAGCAGATTTTCCAGAACGCCAAGGAGTTCATCGCCACTGTTAATAAACTGAAGCCTGCTGCTGCTAAAGGTACATACATCAAGAGTATCTTTATTTCTAGCACTATGAGTAAGGGTATCAAGGTTGATCCTAAGACTTGTGAGTAACTCTAAAAGTTTTGTACAATGAAAAAAGAAGTAAAAGATACTATTATTGTTGAACTCGGTCAGAAACTGAAGGAGTATCCTCATTTCTATCTGGTCGACGTTCACGGACTCAATGCAGAGGCTACAAGCGACCTTCGTCGCAAGTGCTTCAAGGCCGGTATCAAGATGGTTGTTGTTAAGAACACCCTTCTTCACCAGGCTCTCGAGGCATCTGACGTAGATTTTGAGCCCATCTATGGAGCACTGAAGGGCAGCACAGCTGTGATGTTCGCTCAGACCGCTAATGTTCCTGCTAAGCTTCTGAAGGATAAGGATTACCTGAAGGCAGGTGTTCCCGCCCTCAAGGCAGCTTACGCTGAGGAGTCATTCTTCCAGGCTAACCAGCTTGAGGATTTGGTTTCTCTCAAGAGCAAGAACGAGGTTATTGCAGATATCGTTGCACTGCTCCAGTCACCCGCAAAGAACGTTATCTCTGCTTTGCAGTCAGGTGGCAACACAATTCATGGTGTTCTCAAGACTTTAGGAGAGCGTCCTGAGTAATATTTCAAACAAACATTAACAAAAAAATAAAAAAATTAAAATAAAATGGCAGATATCAAAGCTATTGCTGAAGAGTTAGTAAATCTTACAGTAAAGGAAGTAAATGAGTTGGCAACAGTCCTGAAGGACGAGTATGGAATCGAGCCCGCTGCTGCAGCTGTAGCTGTAGCTGCTGGTCCCGCTGCTGGTGCAGCTGACGCAGCTGAGGAGAAGTCTTCATTCGACGTTGTTCTCGCTGAGGTTGGTGGCGCAAAGCTCCAGGTTGTAAAGGCTGTTAAGGAGGCTTGCGGTCTTGGTCTGAAAGAGGCTAAGGATCTCGTAGACGGTGCTCCTTCAACAATCAAGGAAGGTCTTTCTAAGGAAGAGGCTGAGAACCTGAAGAAGGCTATCGAAGAGGCTGGTGCTAAGGTAGAGCTGAAGTAATCAAGCATCTTGTAAGGAATAAAGGTTGATTTTTTTCAACCTTTGTTCTTACTTTCATATTAATGGTTAGAATCTGCTAAGTAGGCGGGTTCTAACCTTTTTGTGTCTTTAAAACTTTTAGATTTTTCAACACCCTATTAATATCTTCTAATGGCTTCAAAAATTGTTGATAACAGAGTAAATTTTGCTAGCGTCCACAATCCGATGCCCTATCCGGATTTTCTCGACGTGCAGCTAAAGTCGTTTAGAGACTTCCTTCAGTTGGATACGCCACCTGAGGAGCGCAAGAATGACGGTTTGTATAAGGTCTTCTCTGAGAACTTCCCCATCACGGACACAAGAAACAATTTTGTTCTTGAATTCCTTGACTACTATATCGACCCGCCCCGCTACTCAATTGATGAGTGTCTGGAGCGCGGCTTGACATATAGTGTTCCCTTGAAGGCTAAGATGAAACTTTATTGTACTGACCCCGATCACGAGGATTTCGGTACATTCATACAAGACGTCTTTCTTGGCACTATCCCTTACATGACAAGCAACGGCACGTTCGTAATCAATGGTGCCGAGCGTGTTGTTGTGTCACAACTGCACCGTTCACCCGGTGTGTTCTTCTCACAGGGTGTCCATGCTAACGGAACCGTGCTTTATTCTGCACGAATCATTCCGTTCAAGGGCTCTTGGATCGAGTTTGCCACTGACATCAACAACGTGATGTATGCTTACATCGACCGTAAGAAGAAATTGCCCGTAACAACTCTTCTCCGTGCCATCGGCTATGACACTGATAAGGACATCCTTCAGATTTTCGACCTTGCTGAGGAGATTAAGGTCAACAAGAAGAACATGAAGGCTGCCATTGGTCGCAAGCTTGCTGCCCGTGTGCTGAAGAGCTGGAACGAAGACTTCGTAGACGAGGATACCGGTGAGGTTGTATCTATCGAGCGTAACGAGGTGATTATGGAGCGTGAGACAGAGCTCACAGAGGATAACATTGATGAAATTCTCGAGAGCGGCACCGCTTCAATACTTCTCCACAAGGATGCAGAGGCTGCAAGCAAATACGCTATCATCTTCAACACCCTTCAGAAGGATCCCAGCAACTCTGAGAAAGAGGCAGTGCTTTACATCTACCGTCAGCTGCGTAACAGCGACCCTGCTGATGACGCATCAGCTCGCGAGGTGTTCCAGAACCTGTTCTTCTCAGACAAGCGTTATGATCTCGGCGAGGTAGGTCGCTACCGCATTAACCGCAAGCTCGGACTCTCTACCGATTCTGACATTCGCGTCCTCACAAAGGACGACATCATAGAGATTATCAAGTATCTCATCCAGCTGGTCAACTCCAACGCTAACGTCGATGATATCGACCACCTCTCTAACCGCCGCGTGCGCACAGTGGGTGAGCAGTTGAGCAACCAGTTCTCCATCGGTCTTGCCCGTATGAGCCGCACCATCCGTGAGCGCATGAACGTGCGCGACAACGAGGTGTTCACGCCGACCGATCTCATTAACGCAAAGACCATCTCGAGCGTTATCAACTCGTTCTTCGGAACGAACCCGCTGTCTCAGTTCATGGACCAGACAAACCCGTTGGCTGAGGTAACACACAAGCGTCGTCTCTCGGCTCTTGGTCCTGGCGGTCTGTCGCGTGAGCGTGCAGGTTTCGAGGTGCGTGACGTTCACTACACCCACTACGGTCGTCTCTGTCCTATTGAGAGTCCTGAGGGTCCGAACATCGGTCTTATCTCTTCTCTTTGCGTTTACGCTACAATCAACGACCTCGGCTTCATCGAGACTCCTTACCGCAAGGTAAACGACGGTGTCGTTGACCTGAAGAACGAGGATGTTGTATATCTCACAGCCGAAGAAGAGCAAGATCACATCATCGGTCAGGGTAACGCACCTCTTCGTCCCGACGGAACCTTCATCCGCGATGTCGTTAAGTGTCGTCAGGATGCCGACTTCCCCGTTGTGCCTCCTGCAGAGGTAGACCTCATGGACGTTGCTCCCCAGCAGATCGGTTCGGTTTCTGCCGGACTCATTCCTTTCCTCGAGCACGACGACGGTCACCGTGCGCTCATGGGATGTAACATGATGCGCCAGGCTGTACCTTTGCTCCACAACGATGCTCCTATCGTAGGAACAGGTATCGAGAAGCAGGTGTGTGAGGATTCTCGCACAATGATCACAGCCGAGGCTGAGGGTGTTATCGACTACGTTGACGCTACAACCATACGTATCCTCTATGATCGCACAGAGGAAGAAGAGTTTGTAAGCTTCGAGCCTGCTCTTAAGGAGTATCGCATACCGAAGTTCCGTCGCACCAACCAGAACATGACCATCGACCTGCGTCCTATCTGTAACAAGGGTCAGCGTGTAAAGGCTGGCGACATCCTTACCGAGGGTTATGCTACAGAGAACGGCGAGCTTGCTCTTGGCCGCAACCTCCTCGTGGCTTACATGCCTTGGAAGGGTTACAACTATGAGGATGCTATCGTGCTTTCAGAGCGTATCGTCCGCGACGACGTGCTCACATCAGTGCATGTTGACGAGTACTCTCTTGAGGTTCGTGAGACAAAGCGCGGCATGGAGGAGTTCACAAGCGACATCCCCAACGTTAGCGAGGAAGCAACCAAGGATCTCGACGACAACGGTATCATTCGCATCGGTGCCCGTGTAGAGCCCGGCGACATCATGATCGGTAAGATTTCACCTAAGGGCGAGAGCGATCCTTCACCTGAGGAGAAGCTCCTCCGTGCAATCTTCGGCGACAAGGCCGGTGATGTAAAGGATTCTTCATTGAAAGCCAATCCTTCACTCAGCGGTGTCGTTATCGACAAGAAGCTGTTCACACGCGCTGTCAAGACCCGTGAGTCGAAGAAGCAGGACAAGATTACACTGGCCAAGATCGACGAGGAGTATGAGGCAAAGAACGACGACCTCAAGGACATTCTCGTTGACAAGCTCCTCACCCTCACCGAGGACAAGACCTCTATGGGCGTGAAAGACTACAGCGGTGCTGAGATCATCACAAAGGGCAGCAAGTTCACGGCTACACAGCTCAAGAACCTTGAGTATGACGGCATACAGTCGAACGGATGGACAGAGGATGACCACACCAACGGTCTTATCCAGAAGCTCATCATGAACTACATACGCAAGTATAAGCTTCTCGATGCAGAGCTCAAGCGTAAGAAGTTTGCCATCACCATCGGTGACGAGATGCCTTCAGGTATCCTCCAGATGGCCAAGGTTTACATCGCCAAGAAGCGTAAGATCGGTGTCGGTGACAAGCTCGCCGGTCGTCACGGTAACAAGGGTATCGTTTCGAAGATTGTACGCATGGAGGACATGCCGTTCCTCGAGGACGGACGTCCTGTCGACTTGGTGCTGAACCCGCTGGGTGTGCCTTCGCGAATGAACCTCGGTCAGATCTTCGAGGCCATCCTCGGTGCTGCCGGTCGCAAGCTCGGCGTCAAGTTTGCTACGCCTATCTTCGACGGTGCTCATCTTGAGGACCTCTCTGAGTGGACAGACAAGGCAGGTCTGCCTCACCTCTGCTCTACACACCTCTATGACGGTGAGACAGGTGAGAAGTTTGACCAGCCAGCCACCGTGGGTGTAACTTACTTCCTCAAGCTCGGTCACATGGTTGAGGACAAGATGCACGCACGTTCAATCGGTCCCTACTCGCTCATCACACAGCAGCCTCTTGGAGGTAAGGCACAGTTTGGTGGACAGCGTTTCGGAGAGATGGAGGTTTGGGCTCTTGAGGCATTCGGTGCAAGCCATGTGCTCCAGGAGATTCTTACCATCAAGTCGGACGATACCGTCGGCCGTTCAAAGGCTTACGAGGCCATTGTCAAGGGCGATCCCATGCCTACACCGGGCATCCCCGAGTCGCTTAACGTGTTGCTCCATGAGCTTCGCGGTCTCGGTCTGAGCATCAAACTTGATTAATCCTGACACCCTAAATATTTCATATAAGATATGGCTTTCAAGAAAGATACAAAAGTAAAAAATAATTTCACGAAGATTACCATCGGTCTCGCTTCTCCCGAGGAGATTCTGGAAAATTCGTATGGCGAGGTAACCAAGCCTGAAACCATCAACTATCGTACCTACAAGCCGGAGCGTGACGGTCTGTTCTGTGAGCGCATCTTCGGTCCGACACGCGACTACGAGTGTGCCTGTGGCAAGTACAAGCGCATTCGTTACAAAGGTATCGTCTGCGACCGATGCGGTGTTGAGGTAACAGAGAAGAAAGTGCGTCGCGAGCGTAGCGGACATATCGAGCTGGTGGTGCCTGTAGCACACATCTGGTATTTCCGTTCTCTGCCTAACAAGATTGGCTATCTGCTCGGCATGCCTACAAAGAAGCTCGACGCGGTAATCTACTATGAGAAATATGTGGTTATCCAGCCGGGTGCCCTTGCAGGACGTACCGACGAGGACGGCAACGAGCTGAACGGCTCACACAAGATGGACCTCCTCACAGAAGAGGAGTACATGGACATCCTCGACAACAAGATCGGAATAAGCAATGACTATCTTGAGGACACCGATCCTAACAAGTTCATCGCCAAGATGGGTGCAGAGGCCATTTACGACCTGCTTGCAACCATCGATCTCGACGCTCTGTCATATGAGTTGCGTGACCGTGCCAACAACGACTCGGCACAGCAGCGCAAGACAGAGGCCCTGAAGCGTCTGCAGGTTGTAGAGGCGTTCCGTGGCAGCAAGGACATGAACCGTCCTGAGTGGATGATCATGAAGATCATTCCCGTTATCCCGCCAGAGCTCCGTCCTCTCGTGCCGCTTGATGGCGGCCGTTTCGCTACATCCGACCTCAACGACCTCTATCGTCGTGTGATTATCCGTAACAACCGTCTGAAGCGACTCGTAGAGATCAAGGCTCCTGAGGTCATTCTCCGTAACGAGAAGCGTATGCTTCAGGAGGCTGTCGACAGCCTCTTCGACAACTCGCGCAAGTCGAGCGCCGTGAAGAGCGAGAGCAACCGTCCGCTGAAGTCATTGTCCGACTCTCTTAAGGGTAAGGCCGGACGTTTCCGTCAGAACCTCCTCGGTAAGCGTGTCGACTATTCTGCACGTTCGGTTATCGTCGTTGGTCCAGAGCTGAAGATGGGCGAGTGTGGTCTGCCTAAGCTCATGGCAGCTGAGCTCTACAAGCCGTTCATCATCCGCAAGCTCATTGAGCGCGGCATCGTGAAGACCGTCAAGAGCGCCAAGAAGATCGTTGACCGTCGTGAGCCCGTGATCTGGGACATCCTGGAGAACGTGATGAAGGGTCACCCCGTGCTCCTGAACCGTGCTCCTACACTTCACCGTCTGGGTATCCAGGCGTTCCAGCCTAAGCTCATTGAGGGTAAGGCTATCCAGCTCCACCCGTTGGCATGTACAGCGTTCAACGCCGACTTCGACGGTGACCAGATGGCTGTTCACCTCCCGCTTAGCAACGAGGCTGTGCTTGAGGCTCAGATCCTGATGCTTCAGAGCCACAACATCCTCAACCCTGCCAATGGTGCTCCTATCACCGTGCCTTCACAGGATATGGTGCTCGGACTCTATTATATCACCAAGCTGCGCCCCGGTGCCAAGGGCACAGGTCTGACCTTCTACGGTGCTGAAGAGGCTATCATTGCCCGCAACGAGGGCAAGTGTGACCTCCACGCTCCTGTAAAGGTTATCGTTACCGACCTTGTCGACGGCAAGCTGCAGCCCCGCATGGTGGAGACCTCGGTAGGTCGTGTTATCGTCAACCAGATTATCCCTGACGAGGTAGGCTTCTTCAACGATATCATCTCTAAGAAGACCCTCCGCGGCATCATCTCAAGCGTAATCAAGGCCGTAGGTATGGCTCGTGCATGCGAGTTCCTCGACGGCATCAAGAACCTTGGTTATCGCATGGCTTATGTGGCTGGTCTGTCGTTCAACCTTGACGACATCATCATCCCGCCAGAAAAGAAATCCATCGTTGACCGTGGCCAGGACGAGGTTCGTGCCATCCAGGACAACTATAACATGGGCTTCATCACAGAGAACGAGCGTTACAACCAGGTGATCGATACCTGGACACACGTCAACAACGACCTCGCCTCTATCCTTATGAAGGAGATGACCGAGGCTGACCAGGGCTTCAACGCCGTGTTCATGATGCTCGACTCAGGTGCCCGTGGTTCTAAGGACCAGATCAAGCAGCTCTCAGGTATGCGTGGTCTTATGGCCAAGCCTATGAAGGCCGGTGCCGAGGGACACCAGATTATCGAGAACCCTATTATCTCCAACTTCAAGGAGGGTATGTCAGTGCTCGAGTACTTCATCGCTTCTCACGGTGCCCGTAAGGGTCTTGCCGATACCGCTATGAAGACCGCCGACGCCGGTTACCTCACACGTCGTCTTGTTGACGTCTCACACGATGTGATCATCACCGAGGAAGACTGTGGTACGCTCCGCGGCCTCGTATGCACCGCTCTTAAGAACGGCGATGAGGTGGTTTCATCACTCTCAGAGCGCATCCTTGGCCGTGTGTCTGTTCACGATGTTATCCATCCTTCAACAGGCGAGCTGCTTGTGGCTGCCGGCGAAGAGATTACCGACTCTATCGCCAAGGCCATCGAAGACTCTCCCATCGAGAGCGTTGAGATCCGCTCTGTGCTCACCTGCGAGAGCAAGCACGGTGTCTGCATGAAGTGTTACGGACGTAACCTCGCAACACAGCGCATGGTTCAGATGGGCGAGGCAGTAGGTGTGATTGCCGCACAGGCCATTGGTGAGCCTGGTACACAGCTTACGCTCCGTACCTTCCACGCCGGTGGTGTGGCAGGTAACGCTGCCGCCAACGCTTCTATCGTAGCAAAGAACGACTGCAAGCTCCACTTCGAGGACATCCGTGTCGTGCCGTTCATCGAGAACGACGGCGAGAAGGACATCAAGTGTGAGATGGTTGTGAGCCGTCTTACCGAGCTTCAGTTCATCGACCCGCATACCGACATCACCCTTGCAACAGTGAACGTGCCTTACGGTTCTTCACTCTATTTCAAGGAAGGCGACGAGGTCAAGAAGGGCGATCTCATTGCCAAGTGGGACCCGTTCAACGCCGTTATCGTTACCGAGTATGCAGGAACCCTGCGCTTCAACGATGTTGTTGAGGGCGTAACGTTCCGTGCTGAGACCGACGACGCCACAGGTCTTACCGAGAAGATTATCATCGACTCTAAGGACAAGTCGAAGGTGCCGACCTGCGATGTGCTTGATGCAAATGGCGAGATTATCGGTACCTACAACTTCCCTGTGGGAGGACACGTTGTTGTTGAAGACGGCCAGACCGTCAAGACAGGTACCACCCTCGTGAAGATTCCTCGTGCTGCCGGTTCGGCAGGCGATATCACCGGTGGTCTGCCACGAGTTACCGAGTTGTTCGAGGCTCGTAACCCGAGCAACCCCGCTGTTGTGTCTGAGATCGACGGTGAGGTTACCATGGGCAAGGTTAAGCGTGGCAACCGTGAGATCATCGTTACCAGCAAGACCGGTGACCAGAAGAAATATCTCGTGTCGCTGTCAAAGCAGATCCTTGTACAGGAGCACGATGCCGTGCGTGCCGGAACCCCGTTGTCTGACGGTAGCATCACCCCGGGCGACATCCTTGCCATCAAGGGTCCGACCGCCGTTCAGGAGTATATCGTGAATGAGGTTCAGGACGTGTACCGTCTGCAGGGTGTGAAGATCAACGACAAGCACTTCGAGATTATCGTTCGCCAGATGATGCGCAAGGTTCAGATCAACGAACCGGGCGATACAACATTCCTCGAGCAGGAGATTGTCGACAAGCTCGACTTTGCAGAGGAGAACGACCGTATCTGGGGCAAGAAGTATGTTGTCGATGCAGGCGACAGCGATGTGCTCAAGGTTGGTCAGATCGTGTCGGCCCGCAAGCTGCGCGACGAGAACTCAAGCTTGAAGCGTCGTGACCTCCGTCAGGTTCAGGTGCGCGACACCGTGCCCGCAACATCTACACAGATCCTTCAGGGTATCACCCGCGCCGCTCTCCAGACCAAGAGCTTCATCTCTTCTGCATCGTTCCAGGAGACAACGAAGGTGCTCAACGAGGCCGCTATCCGTGGCAAGGTAGACCGTCTGGAAGGCATGAAGGAGAACGTTATCGCCGGTCACCTCATCCCCGCCGGTACAGGTCTCCGCGAGTGGGAGCGTCTGATTGTAGGCTCAAAGGAAGACTATGAGCGCATGCAGGCCAACCGCAAGAATGTTATCGATTTCTCTGACAACCAGAAATAAGAAAAACGATAAGACGTTATAAAAGGGACACACCTCTTTTTTGGGGTGTGTCCTTTTTGTGTTAGATTATAACATTTATTTATAGCATTATTTTTTGCAAATTTCAAAAATAATGTTACCTTTGCATTAGACAAACAGACTGACGGCACCCCTTTCGACAGTAGTTGGCAGGATACCGTCAGTTTTTTTTGCCGTTTAAACAAACAAAATTAATAAATATCTAAATCGATCATTTTACAATGGACAACAACAACAATCAGCAGAATCAGCCCCAGCAGGCAAGTCTTTCGTTCACAAACCCTGCAGTGGCTCTTGGCGAATACGCCAACCTGGTAGTAATCACTCACTCTCCCAGCGAGGTAGTGTTCGACTTCGTGCGCACCCTTCCCGGTCTGGAGCATCCCGCAGTGTGCAGCCGCGTGGTAATGACTCCCGAGAACGCTAAGCGTCTCATGCTCTCTCTTCAGGAGAACATCAAAGGCTATGAGCAGACTTTCGGCCCTATCCAGTTCGCCGAGGATAAGATTCAGCAGCCCGCAGGTGGCCGCACAATCGCTCCCTTCGGTGACGGCACAACCAAGGGCGAGGCTTAAAAAAAGAAACGAAAGCTCCTAAAGGCTATTAAAAACAGCATCAACGCAAGCCGGTAAGGTCTTTGTTGTAGCAACGATAGCCGCTATTATAAAAACAGGAGATTAAGATAAGGCCCACTACCAAACCTCTTTCGGCTTGGTGGTGGGTCTTTTGGTTAATGCTGTCTACACAACAACCTTATCTATATGAACCAAACAGTCCTCCTTCTAACGGCGTGTCTTGCGCTTTCTGCTCAAACAACAGCTCAAACATCAGCTCCAGAAAATATTCCTCACATGCATCTGGTGCAGCATGTTGCCCCTGCTCCTGTGACGCGCCCTGTTTCATGTTCCCCAAAGGCGGATACCGCAGAGCGTCTTGTGTCGTCTGTTTACAGATATGAAAGCAAATCGCAGAACACGAACGACAATTTCTCTTACACCTACACCTACGCCCCCAACGGCTTGCCCTTGTCGGTCGTAGGGACCAACGGCTCAAAGAAGGAATATGAGTTTGCGCTCAACGCCCAAGGTTTTTGGACCAAGCGCGTTGTCTATAATGTCACTAACGAAAAGCGCACGCCTACCGAACAGACCGTCCGCACATACGATGAGCTGAACCGTTTAACATCAGAAACAGAATATAAGAACAACTCTGCCAACTCAAATCTTGTGTTGAGTTCAAAGAGCACCTTCGCTTACGACAATGACCCCGAGGGCTATCGCAGCTCTTATTGTCTGTATGACGTCTCCGGTTCCGAGATATCAAAATCGCAGACGTTGTGGCTCAAAGCCAAGGGGTGCTATGTGGCCAACCGCTGGGATTATCCAGACAACAGAACGGAGATAAAGGTCGACAACGGGCAGAACACCTGTACCTTTTTTTCTTACTCGTCGCCCGAAGCCACAGCAATAGATTATTATACCACGACAACATATAGCCTGCTCTTTGACGGCCATTATGTCGAGACCGCATGTATAAAGACCCAATATGCTGGCGAAGGCAACGTGTCGAAGTCGGGCTCGATGACCGATGTGCAGCTTGATCCGTCGACGAACGACGTTACGTTAAAGCCTTATTCTGTCGTTTATGTAGGCGAAACGGCAGAGCTCACACCCAAGGCATGGCGTGTGTGCTCGCTCAACGAGTATCTGCAACTGCCTGTGAACGAAGCCAACGGCAACCGCCATTCTGCCTGTTATGATGCTGAGACCAACCTCCCCACCCAGACCTACACCTGCTCGTGGGTCGGCCACGGCATAGCCAAGGAGCGGCGCGGTGCTGCTGACGGTTCAACCACCACAACATACCGGCGTTACGACGCCGACGGAAAAAGTGAGGGAGAGGTATGCTTCTGTTCCGACGGCAGCTTCACCGTTGCCGACAAAAACCGTAGGGAGAGTTTGCAAGACTTCAAGGACAGCGCCGTCTACATCAGCCTCTATGACGCTGCCGGCTGCTTACAGAAGCAGCTGAAATGTAAGGGCAGCGTGTCTGATGCTTCTTTTAACAGCTTTGTCCCGACGTTTGTCATGAAAAGTGGCGACTCATGGGTTGCAGCAGCCAATCTCTCTTTCACCTACCGCAATGGCACATATCTCGACATCACGACCGATGCCCTTGGACGCGCCACTGTCTGTCGCAGCCGCCTTGTCCAGGAAGGCGAGTCATCGGTTTCTTATGTCTCGCGTCGCGAGTATAGCTATTTGGAAAACGGAAATGTGCGCGAAGTGGAATATCGTTATAAAGATCCGCATGACGAGACCACAGAATATGCAGCCCGCTATGCTGAAAAAGAAAAGACCGGAAACGGTTTGAACGTTGTGTTCTACGAAGACGAAACGTTTACAGCGATGACGCAAAAAATTGTCTACGACATCGCTGCCCACAGCATAACCCACAGCCGTTGGCACGATGCGGGATGGGTGGTAGATAACATTGAGGCGTTGACAGAAGCCCATTTCGACGGCGACATCTACGTCTACACGACATGTGAAAAAGACATGAACGGCACCATTGTTCCTAAGGGCAGATGTGAGAAAATGTTGTTTGGTCCCGAATGTTGGGTTCGCGAATATGCGTGGGATGCCGCCACGTCTCGGTTTGTTGGTCTCACAGGCCGTTCGCTCCGTTCCGCCTCGCCCCGCGAGTTTTCATACATCGAGCCCGTGCCGTTTGAAGACAGCTATGACGGTTTCTGTTCATTGTCCGTCAGCCCCACTGTTGTGTGCGGTTCGGGCGACAGCACCCTGGACATCTGTTTTGAGTGGGACAGCGACAACAACAGTTGGCTAATGTCGAAGGAAGGCTACAGCGTGTCTGACAACGGCCTCACCTGCCGCTATTTTTATGAGGAAGACGGTGTTCATCAAGAGGTCGAATATGTGCGTCGCGCCGATGGTCGCCTTGTGTCATACAGCGGCAGCCTTTCGTTCCCATTCTTGGAAATGGTAAACAAGCAGACCTACACCTACGACAGCGAGGGGCGTGTCACCATGCTTGTGAAGACGAACAAACGGACAAACTTTGACAGCACCGCAACTTATGGTTACATCTACGACAAGGTTGAGGCGAGCGCCGTAGATGACACCTCTGCCGACCTTGTTTCCAGACTTAAGGTCAAAGGCCGCACGTTCAGCCTTAGCGGTGCCGATCTCTCGCTCTATGACCCGTCAGGCCGTCTTGTTATGCACGGCCGAGGCTCCCTCACGGCACCTTCTGCCGGTCTCTATCTGCTCAAGTCGGAGGGCAAGACCGTGAAGGTTGTTGTGAAATGATTTTGAGCCTCGTTCCTGAGGCAAGGGCTCTCGAGGCGTGTTAAGCTCCCATGGCTTCACACGCCCCTTCCGCTTCACTCGCTACGCTTTCTTGCCATAAAGAATTGTCGTCCTGCCATGAAGAAGAGCGCGACGCCGCAAGCGTTTTCGAGCGCCACCATCCAGAACGCTGCACCATAGCCCCAATGTTCTGCCACCACGCCGCCCAGCAGACAGCCAATGCCGAAGCCCAGGTCCCAGCCTGTTAGAATGCTCGAGTTGGCTGTGCCGCGCTGGTCATGGCGTGCCACCGCCACAAACATGTTGAGGAAGGCTGGATAAAGATGGCCGTTGCCCAGACCGATGAGTGCTGCCGACAGATAGTAGGCCACTGGATGGGGCACTGCCACGAACAAGATGAAGCCGACGAGCGACAGACACATGCCCTCCATGGCGTTCTGCGTCAGTCGGCCGTCGCGCAGAGCCTTGCGTCCTTGCAGGCGCGATAGGAACAGGCCGCAGGATAGAATGGCGAAATAGGTGCCTGTGCCGCCCGTAATGCCCAGTGCCTCCTTGCTGTAGATGGCGAGATAGTTGCTGAGCACGCCCCAGCAGAAGCCAAACATGGCAATGTTTATAGCCAGCAGCCACGCGCGTGTCAGGAAGAAGCGGTCGAGCGACAGCTTGTCTTTGTTTTTTATGATCTCCTTTTCCGGCAGTTTCAGTGTGCCTGCAATGACCACGGAAGAGCCGGCCACCGCGAGGGCAATCCAGAAGAGCACCATGTAGCTGCCCACCGCATCGTGCAGCCATATTCCCACTGACGGGGCTATGGCCATGGCAAAATTGTTGCTCAACCCATACAGCCCTATGCCCTCGTTCCTTCGCGAGGCCGGCAGCACGTCAATGGCGCATGTGCTGTTGGCCACCGTCACCGCCCCGAAGGGTGCGCCGTGGAGCGTTCGGCAGATGGCAAACATGAGAATTGTGCCTGCTGCGATGTAGCCTGCAAAGCACACAAAGAAAGCGGTGAGACACACCATGAGCACCTTCTTGCGTGCAAAGCTGTCGACCACATAGCCGCAGAACGGACGCACCAGAAGAGCTGCCACGGTGTAGCCGCTCAGCACAATGCCTATCGTGTCTTTGGTTGCGCCAAACTGCTCGCTGAGATACAGTGGCAGCAGCGGCGTGAGCAGGTAGAAGGCGAAATAGAGCAGAAAGTTGGTGGTCATCACCTTTATGTAATCGGCGTTCCATAGCCGTTCGGATGGCCTTTCTTTGGCTTGTGTCATGTTATCTTGAATTTTTTGTTTCCTTTTGTTGTTTTCCTTTGCAAATGCAAAGTTACAACTTTTAAGTAGGTGCTCAAACAAAAGTACAATAAAAGAACAGTATGTCCGTTATTTATTGAGATGTAATTTTTTTTAGAACAGAAAAACCATAACGCAATGAACACAGACCGCCAGGGCATATACGATGCCCGCCAATTGGGAAAACCTAAATTTGTGGTGCTCGGCATACAGCACCTGTTTGCCATGTTTGGAGCCACCATCCTCGTTCCTCTCATCACCGGACTCGATGTGAGCGCCACATTGCTCTTCGCCGGCATAGGCACCCTCATCTTCCACCTCGTCTCAAAAATGAAGGTTCCTGCCTTCCTTGGCTCCAGCTTCGCCTTCTTGGGAGGCTACGCCTCGGTCAAGCAGCTGTGTGTGGCGCAAGGTCTCACCGACGAGATGGCGCTCAACTATGCCTGTCTGGGTGTTGCAGCAGCATCGTTGCTCTATTTTGTCATGGCCTTCCTCCTCAAGATGTTTGGCACCGACAAGGTCATGCGTTTCTTCCCGCCCGTGGTCACGGGTCCCATGGTCATAGCCATTGGTCTCACGCTGTCGGGCTCTGCCATCAGCAACTGTCAGCAAAACTGGCTCCTCGCCATCACGGCCATAGCCATCGTCATCGGCTCTTCCATCTGGGGACGGGGCATCATAAAGATTGTTCCCATCTTGCTTGGCGTGCTCGGTTCTTACGTCTTGGCGGCAGCCATGGGCGAGGTCGACTTCTCAAAGCTTGGTGAGGCGGCATGGATAGGTTCGCCTTTAAACATGGAGCGCACCTGCTTTGCTGTGCTTAAAGGCCCCAACTTTGACCTTGTCCTCACATCCGTCATTGCCATCTTCCCAATAGCTTTCGCAACCATCATGGAGCATATCGGCGACATGTGCGCCATACAGAGCACCGTGGGCAAGAACTTCATCAAGGAGCCTGGCTTGCACCGCACGCTCAGTGGCGACGGTCTGGCAACGCTGCTCGCTTCGGTCTTCGGCGCACCTGCCAACACCACTTATGGCGAGAACACGGGTGTGCTCAACCTCACCCGCGTGTTTGACCCTGCTGTCATTCGCCTGGCTGCATGCTTCGCCATCCTGCTCAGCTTCTGTCCCAAGTTTGCGTGTCTTATCGCCCTGATGCCAGCAGCAACCATCGGAGGTGTGAGCCTCATTCTCTACGGCATGATCTCTGCCGTCGGTGTGAGAAACCTTGTCGAGACCTCTGTCGATTTCTCTTCATCGCGCAACGTGTTTGTGGCTGCTCTCATCCTGGTGGTGTCCATCGGCGTGCAGTATGGCACCGACGGTGGCGTGCAGATTGGCCCCATCACCTTTTCCGGTCTTGCCCTCGCCGCTCTCGTAGGCATCTTCCTCAACGCCATCCTTCCCGGTCAGCTCGGCATGAAGGTGAAGAGCTTCAACGGCAAGGACAAACCGCATCTGAAGCGATGAGGTAGAGACATTCTTGCCTTAGGAAAGTTCTTCCTGCCCCTCTCTACAGCAGCTGTGCCTTAATGCCCAATGACAGACCGAAGAGATCCCAGAAGCCCATGCTGCCGGTGTGGACGAGGTGCATGACGTAGATGTCGTTGGTGCTCAGCTCGTAGAAGAAGCTGAGGCTCTTGATATATTTGCGGCGGTTGTTGGGCACGGCCTTTGTGAAGCGCTCGCCCACAAACACGTTCGGACGCAAGCGGGTGGAGAACGGATAATAGCCGCTCTCATATTTTGTTGGCTGCTTGGTCCAGAAGTCGTGGCCGAACACCGTGTTCAGGTAGATGCCACATTGCAGCGGCTCAATGCTCCATCCGTTGCTTATGAAGATTGACCACGGAATGTAGTTTTGCTTCACCGTCATCGTGATCTTGGCGTTGTGACTGTCATATTTTGGCACAAACCCAAAGAGCAGCTGCGTCTCCCACTGTCGGCGACGGCCATAATCCCAGCCAATGCCCACCGACACCAGCCCCATGTTACCGCAAAACTGCATGACGTGCTGCGTCGGTATGAGCGAGTTCCATTGCTTGCGGTAGTGGTGAATGCGCCGGTCGTATCGGCTTATCGTGTTTGTGGTGTCTATCAGCGATGTGTCTATGTCTGTCTCGTCTTGCTGCAAGAAACAGGCTGCTTCAGCCGAGGTCGCGTAGAACAAGGCCGCCATGACGAGCAGCAGCTGGGCGAGCGCGGTTTTAAAAGTCGATAATCTCATAGCTGTAGTTTTCGTGGGTTATGGTGAAAATGTAATAATGTCGCTTCGGGGCGTTGCACACCTCATAGTAGATGGGTCCATCGTCAAAAAACCGGTGTTGCTCCATCTGGTGTCCGTGTCCGTAAAGGCAGAACAAGAGTCTTGGATACATCTTGGTGTAAAAGTTGAACGCCTTGGCCACGTTGTTGTTAAACTGTTCCGAGTAGGGTGGTGCGTGCATGCACAGCACCGTTCTATCGAAGCGTTCGCCGTCTTTTGTTGTTTCTTGCTCCATGAAGTCGAGGTTTGGCACTGGCCGCGAGTAGTCATATTCGATGGCGTTGGTGTTAAGACACACAAACTTGACGCCTCCGGCAATGAAACTGAAGTCGGGGTCGCCAAAGATCACCTCATAGCTCTGGTTTCCCGTGCCCAGACAGTCGTGGTTGCCGAGCAGCGTCACGAACGGCACTGTGAGACCCTTCAGCAGGTCACGGCTCCACTCAAACTCGCGCGTGCCGCCAAAGTCGGTTATGTCGCCTCCGTGTACCACAAAGTCGATGCTGTCCTTTCGTCTGTTTATGTCTCTTATCTCGGCCTTCGTCTCGTCGAACCATTGGTGCGTGTCGCTGATGAAGGCAAAGCGAATGGTGTCCTTGCCAAGCGTGACTTTTTCTATCAGTGCCACCTGCTTGGCGTTCATGCCTTTCTCGCCTTTCACCCTCACATCGTAAGGATGCACGTCGAACACTTTGTCGCATGCCGAGAGCAGCACGGCCATTAAGGCTGCCGCCACCATTGTGGCTGTGTGTCGTGTTGTTGTCATCTGCTTTTATGGTTTTTATGTTCTTGTTGTGTTGCTTTGCTCATAGCCCTACAGTTGTTTTGTAAGCGCTCTTTTTGTAAGCTTTGTTACAAATTTATGGAAAAAATCGGAATCAAAGAATATTCTGTTCCTAAAAAAAAACAATCATAAGCATTTATGGATATTAATGGTTACAAATGGACCATTTTCGTTAAAAGATCACGGAAAAAACATTGGTCTCAGTTTTGTATATTTATGCATTTTTCGGGCCTTTTTTAGAGACGTTTTAAAAGAGCCCAACTTACGATTTGAAAGTGCCCAAATGACGTTGTCAAAGAGGCTCTTTGACGAGCTCATTTGGGCTCTTTGAGGAGCTCATTTGGGCCCTTTGACAAAACCACCCTGTTTTTAAGAGTTGTTAATAAAAACAATAAGTTAAGCCCTGCTATATTTTGAAAACAGAAAGCAAAATGTACGTTTCTGCTTACAACCGCTGTTTTGGATATTTATACGTTTCGTCTCTTGCTTTTGCATATTTATTCATTTTGTTCGCTTGCTTTGAGCTTTGTTTTCCTTCATAATTTCTCCTCACAAGCTTTAGACAAGAACGCCGCCGCGCTCGACTTTGTTGCTTGCCAGAACGTCGTCGCGCTCGACTTTGTCGCTTGCCAGAGGTAATAATCGTTTGAAATGTGTACATTATGCACTTGCGAAAGTTCCGTAAAAGACATGCGAAGCATGAGTTAAAATTTTGTCAGCATTGTTTAATTTCCCGTCAGCAAAGTTTAAAAATTTTGGCTTTTCGTGCAACAATGTCATCTGGCTTTGACAATGTTGACAACCAGAAGGTTATGCCTTGTGCGTAAAACCGCTGTGGCACGGGTGTTGCATTATGTTGAGTGAAAGCCGAAGCCAAAAGGGCCGAGGGGAAGAGCGAGAGCTTGGAACCGAAGAGCAAACGAAAAGCCCGGAAGCGAAGAGCAAGAGCTTGGAACCGAAGAGCAAACGAAAAGCCCGGAAGCGAAGAGCGAGAGCTTGGAACCGAAGACCTGAACGGTGGACCTTTCAAAAAACAGATAATTGATAAAAAACAAGTAGAAGTCCCGAGGGAGGCGCAAGCCGAACAGAGGATGAGAAAAATAGAAATTAGGAGGTTTTTATTATGTTGTTAGCTCGTAGAAACAATAATCAGAATTGGTTGAACAATTGGTTTGACGACGATTTCTTTGATACGGCTTTGATGCCCCGCATGAACGCTACAGCTCCTGCTGTAAACGTTAAGGAGACAGCCGATGACTATACGATGGAAGTGGCTGTGCCTGGTCTTAAGAAAGAGTGGGTACGCGTAAACATCGACAATGATGGCAACCTCAAACTGGCTATCGAGAACAAGTTTGAGCACAAGGAAGAGAAGAAAGACGACAAGAACGGTGATGAGAAGCATGTCCACTATTTGCGTCGCGAGTTCTCTTACAGCAATTACGAGCAGACCTACGTTCTGCCCGACGACGCCGACCGCAACAAGATAAGCGCCAAGGTTGCTGACGGTGTGCTCACCGTGGTCATTCCTAAAGAGGTCAAGGATGAGCAGAAGACCTTGAAGAACATAGAGGTCAAATAACGACAATTGGTTATAAAGCTTATTGGTTATAAAGCATAAAAGATAAAGGCAAACTCAAGAACCGTGAGGTTCAGCGAGTTTGCCTTTTTTTTATATTCTGAACTTTTGCTTGAGATTCTAACAGTTTTTATATGTGCTCATTACGTTTTTCCAACAGTTCAGCCCCATCATTTCTTCCCGTTTTTCAAGATATAGAAGTTAAACTCCAGACCTCCTGTCGGGCGGTTATGTACGCTTATCTTTCCGCCATGCAGGAGCACGGCGTTCTTGACGATTGCCAGTCCGAGGCCTGTTCCGCCCATCTTTCTGCTGCGTCCCTTGTCCACGCGATAGAACCTCTCGAAGATGCGCGGCAGATGCTCGGCAGACACGCCCACACCGTTGTCGCTGAAAGAGAAGTGCCACTCGTCGCCCACCTCCTCGGCCGTGAGGTTTATCGTCGTTCCGTCGCCGGCATAGGCAATGGCGTTGTCGGTGAGGTTACGGAACACGCTGTAGAGCAAGCTCTGGTTGCCCTTCACCACCAGATGCTCCGGCAGCTGGTTCACGAACGCCATGTGCTTGGCTTCGAGCTGTAGGGCCGTGTCTTTCTCTATGCCCTCCACCATCGTGGCTATGTCGACATCGGCAAAATCTCTTTCCGTAGGTGCATCGTCCAGACGGTTCAGGGTTGAGATGTCGTGCAGCAGCGCCGTGAGCCGTTGAGCTTGGGCGAAGCTGCGTCTCAAGAACTGCTCCTTGGTGTCTTCGTTTATGTTGGGGTTGTCGAGTATGGTCTCCAGATAGCCTTGAATGCTTGCCACCGGTGTCTTCAGCTCGTGTGCGATGTTTTGTGTGAGCTGACGTTTCAGCACGTCTTGCTCCTGGCGTGTGGTCTGCAGGCGCTTATATATCTTGACAATCTTCTCTGCAATCTCACCCAGCTCGTCGTCGGGGAAGGCGATGAGGTCTTCCGTGTCGAGCGACTCGCCGTGGTCGGCCCGTGTTGCAAACGTGCGCAGCTTCGTTATGTTGTCGCCCAAACGGTTTGTGAAGCGATAGAGAATGATGACGAGCACCAGCATGGCAGAGAGCGCGAACCAGATGTAGTGTTGGTCGGCTTTGAGCGATTCTGACAGGTTGTTGTCATAAGGCAAGGCGCTGCGTATGATGAGGCCGTTGGCGTTGAACCGTGTGGCGGAGTAGAAGAAATAGTCGTTCAGCGTGATGCTGTTACGCTCCACCGTTGAGCCGGTGCCTGTTGTCACCGCCTTCTTGACCTCTGGCCGTGACAGGTGGTTGGGCAGCTGCGAGTAGTCTTTCAGGCGGCTGTCGTAGATCACCTTTCCTTGTCTGTTGATAAGGGTCACACGCAGCTCGGGCATGGCATGTGTTGCCACATAGCGGTCGAGCTCCTCCTCCGATGGCATTGGGCGCTCTTGCAGCCAGTCTTCCATGCGGGCGTTATAGTCTTGCAGGCGAATGTTCAGCGAGTCGATCTTATATTGTTTCTCGCGGCTTTGCTGAAACACGATGAAGGCGGCAGCAAAGACCACGAACACGGAGAGCACGCTCAGGTACAGCTTGTTGCCGACGCTTATGGTGAAAGGTTTTATGGTCATATATTAAGTGAAGAGTGAAGAATGAAGAGTGAAGAATTCTATAGCTTAAACTTTTGACCGATTGGGGTTCATTATTTCATGCGTCAAAATAGTAGCCGAAGCCGAGGCGGGTAACGATACATTTGGCGAACGGTCCGATCTTCTTTCTCAAACGTGTAATGTTCACGTCAACCGTGCGGTCGAGCACCAGCACGTCCTTGGGCCACACGCGGTCGATGAGCTCCTGGCGTGAGAACACGCGGCCACGCTCTTCGAGCAGGAGGTGGAGCAGCTCAAACTCGGTCTTGGTGAACGGCACGTCCGTGCCTTCAATCGTCACGGTCTTCTTGTCGAGGTTCATCTCTATGCCTTGATAGCGCAGCACGTTGGTCTGTGTGGTTGCGGGGTCGGCTGTGCGGCGAATGACGGCTCTCACGCGCACCAGCACCTCACGGATGGAGAATGGCTTCGAGATGTAGTCGTCTGCTCCCAGGCTGAAGCCCGTCAGCGTGTCGTTCTCTGTGTCGCGTGCCGTGAGGAAGATGATGGGTATGGCAGCTGTGGCAGGGTTGTCCTTAAGCTTTCGCGCCATGGCGAAGCCCGACATGCCGCCCATCATCACGTCGAGCAGCATGAGGTTGAACGAGCCGATGTCGAGGGTCAGAGCCTCTTCTGCCGATGTGGCTGTTTCGACTTCGTAACCTTCGGTTTCAAGGTTAAACTTCAGAATTTCGAGCAGGTCTTGCTCATCGTCCACTACCAGAATCTTATATTTCTGTTCCATATCCTTGTCCTTTTTTTGTTCGGTGATGAGTTTGTTGTTGTCGTGATCTGATGTATCACGGTGCAAAGTTACGCCCTTGTCTGTTCACATCTGTTGCAATGATGTTACAATGCGGTTACATCTGCTTATTCGCCTTTCTTATAATAGTGGGCAAAGTTGTTGAACGGCGCCGTCACCACCTCATAGCTGCTCGCCTCATACACGTTGCCGTAGGGGTCGTAGGCGCGTACGGTGAGATGACTGTCGCGGCGTTTCGGCTCATAATAGAAGAGGTGGTTCATGATGAGATAGCCGTTGCTCTTGCTCACGAAGCGGAAGGGCATGGCCTTGCAATATTTGTGGTGGTAGCCCGCGGCAAAGGCGTCTTGCCCCCTGCTGCTTATGCGGAACATGGGGTGCTCAATGCTGTCTTCAATGACCGTGACGTTCCATCTTGAGTCGGCGTTGAACACGTTGGCCACCAGCATGTTGGTGGAGCGGGGCAGGTTCCAGTCGTTGGCATACGACTCGCCGTTGAAGTTGGTGTCGGCGCGGAAGAGCGTCATCTGTCGTCTGGCGGGCCAGAAGGTGCCTTTATAGTAGCAGTCGGTTATGGCTGCTTCGCCGAAGGTGTAGACATAATATCCGTTGGGTGTGCCGCAGATGTTGATGTTCGACTGCCAGATGTTGCCACAGGCGGCAGCATGACAGTGTTCCATGATGTCGTGGCCCTCGAAAGAGATCTCGTGGTTTATGGCAAAATGGGTGTGTCCGCAGAACAGCTCGTAGCCGCCCTTGAAGCGTCGCAGCAGGGCGAGGAGCTGAGAGAGGCGCGATGACGAGTAGTGGCCCACCTCCGATGCGATGTTCAGCGGGTGCGCCTTCTCGTTGGGCGTTGTGCCGAAGGTGAATGGAATGTGGTAGCAGAGCACCACCTTCTTGTGGCGAGGCGTGAAGGCGAGGTCGCGGCGCAGCCATTGCATCTGCCGGTTGGTGAGCTCGCCCGGCGACCAGTAGGCTTTGCTCTTTGTAAACTGCACGTTGTTGAGGCACACATAGTGTTCGTCGCCACGGTCGAACGAATAGTCGGTGGGTCCCCAGCTCTGTTCCCATTTTCTGCGGTATAGGGCGTTGCCGTCCTGGTCGTGGTTGCCTATGACGGAGAACAGGCGCATGCGTGAGCTGCCGAGCGCCGTGCGTATCTGCCGTTCGAGCGTGGCGTTGTAGCCGCCATAATATTGCACGTCATCGCCCATGCTCAGACCGTAGACGGGCATGTCCTTGGGCCATTGCTCTATGGTGTGGCGTATGTCTGCCATTGTCTCGTCGGTGAAGCGTGCCACATCGCTTTTCTCGATGGGGTTGTCGTCGGCGCTTGTGTAGAACGGGTTCATGGCGTTTGTGACCTGCGGGTCGCCAATGACGATCATCTTGTAGAAGCGCTCCTTGCCGTGGGGCAGACGCTTCAGGCGGAAGTCATACTGCTTGCGCTTTCTTGTTATGGGCAGGTAGAAGCAGGCGGTGTAGTCGGAGTCGGAGTGGACAGGCACCTCGCAGTAGTTGGGCACGGTGTAGAACACAAACTTTGCGTTCTTGTCGCGTCTGAAGGCGTAATGTCCGGTCGAGTCGGTGCGCATTATCCTGATGCCGTCGCTCACCACCACGCCCACGGCGGCGCTGCCGTCGCTGAAGGTCAGCGTGCCGCCAATAGAGTCGGGGATGTTTCTGAGCGAGTCGAGTCGGCGTGCCTCAAGCCATGCCCCCGCCTTGCCCGTGACCTTTCCCAGCACGCGCTGCATGGCTGCCGGGTCTATGGCTGCCTCGTCTGCGGGCTTCACTGCCTTGTGCTGCGGCATGGCGAGCATGGTCAGCAGCCCGAGGGCAAGGATAACCGACAATATGATGATGTTGTTGCGTTTCATCGTGTAAGGTTTGCTTAATGTTCTGAGTTTCTGTTAGCCATTTGTGTCATCTCATTTCCCAATCGTCAATGGATGTTGGCTATGATCGTGGCGAAGCCGCGCTTCACCTCGTTGTTGGGCAGGTCAAGCATGAAGGTGCCTGTAAGGGGGTCGTAAGCCTTTATTGTGAGGTAGCCGCTCTGGTAAATCATGGGCAGGGGGCGTTCGGCGTCGGCCTTGTAGTCTATAAAGTCGGCCACGTCATAATACTTGCCAGTAAGATCGTTAAGGTTCTCGTGTGTGTGGTTGAGCAGGCGTATAAGATATGTAGGTGTGCCCGAAGCAAACCAGAAGTCGCGCAGCTCGCCCTTGCTGAAGGCGTTAAGCACGCTGAACGGGTTGTAGATGTCTGTGAGGCGCTGACCGAAATGGTAGCCGTCATACTGTTGCCTGAGCTTTTCTCTCATCTCCTGCGGAGACACACCCAGCTCTGCGGCCATATCGTCCATAACGTCATGAAACACCTCCTCCATCTCGTCCTTGGTTATGCCGCACAGGGCCTCGAAGCGCCTGTCCATGCTTATGTCGGCAGGCTGGTTGAAGCCGCTGAACACGCTTACCTGCGAGAACTTCGTAACGCCTGTAAGCAGCACAAACTGAAGGTGTGCGTCGGCTGCCTTGAACGTGGAGTAGAATCCTTTAAGAATGTTGCGGTTATATTCCTCTATCAGAATGTCCTCGCCGTTGGTGTCTTTCGTGCGGTAGCCGGTGTCAAGCACGTCGAGCAACGGCTTGTCATACTCGTCTATGAGCACCACGCTGCGCTTGCCTGTGGTGTTGTGTATGTGCTCAAGCACATGGGCGAAGCGGTCGCCAACGCCTTGGCCGGTTACAGGCACAACGCCATAGTGCTCCTCCCATTCTGACACATAGGCCATCAGCTTGTTGCGGAGAGCCTGTCCGTCGGTAAAGTCGGTGCTGTTGAAATCAATATGGAACACAGGATACGTCTCCCAGTTTTTCTCCAACTTTTCTATGGCAAGGCCTTGAAAAAGTTCCTTTTCTCCTTTGAAATAATACTCGAGCGTAGATACCAACAAGCTCTTTCCGAACCGCCGCGGGCGACTCAGAAAATAAATTTTGCCTTCATCTAACAGCTTGTATATCAAGGCCGTCTTGTCTACATATACATAACCGCCATTTATTATGGACTTAAAATCTTGTATTCCTACTGGATATTTCATACTCTGCTGTTCTGCAAGCTTATTTTGCAGCTTTTGCAAATATAACCATTTATAATTTAAAGGGCAACTTTTCTCGCAAAAATTGTTGCTGTATGAAAAATAAACCGTCACAACCTTCCTTTCTTATTTATCCAAGTCTTTGATAAAAAAACAGGGCCTTGACCGCGTGTGTGTGCGGTCAAGGCCTCTGTCTACTATGGCTTGTTCGTTTTTTCGTTTATAGCATCTTTTTCAGCAGATGCTCTTTTAAGCAGATGCTTTTTTGCATAAGCTTTTTTCATTTTCAGCATAAGCTCTTTTTCAGCAGATGCTTTTTTCAGCATAAGCTTTTTTCCCGCCGATGCTCTTTTTTCTTACAGCGGATACTCGTCAAAGGCGTAGAGCACGGTTGAGAGGTAACGCTCGCCTGTGTCGGGGAGAATGGCTACGATGGTCTTGCCCTCGTTCTCGGGACGCTTTGCCAACTCGGCAGCAGCAAAGGCGGCAGCACCTGAAGAGATGCCAACGAGCAGACCTTCCTCGCGTGCCAACTCGCGACCTGTGCGTATGGCATCGTCGTTGTCGATGTCGAGCACCTCGTCAATGACAGATGCGTCGTAGGTCTTGGGCACGAAGCCGGCACCGATGCCCTGAATCTTGTGGGGACCGCTCTTGCCGCCGTTCAGCACGGGCGAGGTGGCGGGCTCCACAGCCACAACCTTGATGTTGGGGTTATACTCCTTGAGGCGTTTGCCGATGCCCGAGATGGTGCCTCCTGTGCCCACACCAGCCACGATGATGTCGATCTTGCCATCGGTCTGCTCCCAGATCTCACGGCCTGTGGTCTCGTAGTGGCGACGGGGGTTGGCGCCGTTCTCAAACTGTTGCAGGATGACAGAGCCGGGGATAGAATCGCGCAGCTCCTCGGCTGCCTTTATTGCTCCAGGCATGCCGTCCTTGCCCGGTGTGAGCTTCACCGTTGCGCCGTATGCCTTCACGAGGTTGCGACGCTCCACGCTCATGGTCTCGGGCATGGTGAGGATGAGCTTGTAGCCCTTCACCGCCGACACCAAAGCCAAGCCCACGCCTGTGTTGCCGCTCGTAGGCTCAATGATGGTTGCGCCGGGTTTAAGTATGCCTTTCGCTTCGGCATCCTCGATCATGGCGAGTGCCACGCGGTCTTTCACGCTTCCGCCAGGGTTGAAATATTCCACCTTTGCGATGACAGGCGTTTTAAGACCCTTAAGTGTAGAAAACTTCCCAAGTTCGAGAAGAGGAGTGTTGCCCACAAGATCAGTGAGCTTCTTTGCTATCTTAGTCATAATATGGTCGTTTTGTTGTTGTTTTTAAATCTTGTCGAATGCCTGCTTGAGGTCATCCAGAATGTCGTCTATGTGCTCGGTGCCGACGCTCAGACGAATGGTAGAGGGTGTGATGTGCTGCTGTGCCAGCTCCTCAGGACTCATCTGCGAGTGGGTGGTGGTGTAGGGGTGAATGACGAGGCTCTTCACGTCGGCAACGTTGGCAAGGAGAGAGAAAATTTGAAGCGAGTCGATAAACTTCCATGCTGCCTCCTGGCCACCTTTAATCTCGAAGGTGAAGATGCTTCCGCCGCCGTTGGGGAAATATTTCTGGTAGAGGGCATGGTCGGGATGTGAGGGCAGAGACGGGTGGTTGACCTTCTCTACCTTCGGGTTGTTGGCTAAGAACTCCACAACCTTCAGGGCGTTAGAGACATGACGCTCCACACGCAGCGAGAGGGTCTCAAGGCCCTGGAGCAAGATCCAGGCGTTGAGGGGAGAGATTGTTGCGCCTGTGTCGCGAAGGATGACGGCGCGTATGCGGGTCACGAAGGCTGCCTTTCCTGCCACGTCGGCAAACACGGCACCGTGATAAGAGGGGTCGGGCTTGGCAAGAGAGGGATATTTGTCGGCGTTGGCCTTCCAGTCGAAGGTGCCGCCGTCAACGATCACGCCGCCTAAGCTTGAGCCGTGGCCGCCGATAAACTTTGTTGCTGAGTGTACCACCACGTCGGCTCCGTGCTCTATCGGACGGATGAGGAACGGTGTGCCGAAGGTGTTGTCGACGATGAACGGAATGTTGTGCTTGTGGGCAACGGCTGCCACAGCCTCGAGGTTGGTGACATCAGAGTTGGGGTTGCCGAAGGTCTCGGCATATACCACCTTGGTGTTGGGCTGTATGGCTGCCTCCAGGGCATCGAGGTCATTCACGTTGACGATGGTGTTGGTGACGCCCTGTGTGGCGAGCGTGTGGGTTATGAGGTTGAAAGAGCCTCCGTAAAGGTTGTCGGCAGCAACGATGTGGTCGCCAGCCTGAACGATGTTCTGAAGAGCGTAGGTCACGGCGGCGGCACCTGAAGCAACGGCCAGACCAGCCACACCTCCCTCAAGGGCAGCAACGCGGTCTTCAAACACGCCCTGTGTAGAGTTGGTCAGACGGCCGTAGATGTTGCCTGCATCGCGCAAGCCGAAGCGGTCGGCAGCGTGCTGTGAGTTGCGGAACACATAAGAGGTGGTCTGGTATATTGGCACCGCGCGTGCATCGGTAGCGGGATCGGGGTTCTCTTGTCCTACATGCAGCTGGAGTGTCTCGAAGTGAAGTTTCTTGTTGCTCATAAACGTTTTCCTTTCTTTTTGTGTGCTTCTGCCGTTGTTTGCTCTTGACCTGCTGTGAGCGTTTGCTCTTGAACAGTTTGTGAATGTCCGGTCTTGCAACTCCCCACAGAAGCATATTGTTAATATTCTTGTTTTGTTTCTTTTTTACGATTGCAAAGTTACGCCCTTTTTCCCACATACCAAATAGCACAAATGGGTCATTCGACATACCACGTTTGTGGTATTTGTGGGAAAAACAGGGCTTTGGACCTTAATACACCTTATTTATATAGCGTTTTTTTGCGCTTCGCGCGGCTTTGAACATCAATATTCTGCGCGAAGCGCATATTAATGATAATTAATGGGTCATTAATGGAAATTAATGTTCAAACACCGCGCGAAGCGCCTAAGCACCTACGGAGCGCAAGAATGTTCAAAAAAAACGGGCGCGAAGCGCGACGTAAATATTATTTATGTTTAAGAAAGTTCTGATGTCATAACAAAAAAGCAAGCTTTCTTTGTTTTGTCTTCGATTTAAATAAATTCCTCACGCTCACGAAAGCAAATGAATTTGCATTCGTTTCGCTTAATCGAAATTTTGCAGTACCTTTGCACGCGGATATGAAAAAACTCACGATATTTTTACTCTTAATGTGTTTCTGTGCCACATCACAAGCACAGACGAGCCGTCGCGTGATAGAGAAGACGGCAAACGAGGCAATAAGCCAGATTGCGCTTACGGGCCACACACCAAAGGACGAGCTGATAGACAAGCTGGCGGCAGATGCCGACGTGAGCATAGACATGCTCAGCCGAATGGGAGACCCCGACGATGCACGGCAGGCAAAAGCCTGTGTGCGGCTGATCGACGACATAACAGCCTACAGCTTGACGGCGAAGGGACAGCGATATGTGGACCTGGTGCGCAACGGACTGAAGAAGGCCATCGACCGCAGCGACAGCCCGGAGGCGCGTCTTCACTATCTTGACCAGCTGAAGAAGGTGGCTAAGCCTGCTGACGCGCAACACATTGCCATGTATCTCTCTGACCCCGACATGGCGGCGGCAGCCTTTGATGTGCTTAAAGACATGCCGGGCATTGATGCGCAGCTGAACGACCTGCTCAAGAGCGCGACAGCAGACAGCAATGGCGGCAAGACCGCAGCAGCTGGCAGCAAGGCTCAAGCATCTGGCAGCAAGGCTCAAGCATCTGGCAGCAAGAACGGCAAGACTGCAACAGCCGGCAGCAATGAGGCAAAGAGCGAAGCGGAGGCCAACCTGCAAAAGGTCATAAAGGCGCGTGAGGGCCATGCTGTTGAGGCTCCTAAGGCCAAGGCGCTTCCCAAGCCGTCGGCCCTGCCGTTCTGGACGGTGAGTCTGGACAAGGCGGTGGACCTCATGCGTGCAGAGCGCGACGCCGCAGCCGATGAGCTGATGCTCAACGAACCTGCCGCCGTGGCTATGGCGCGATTGCTCGACATGGCTGCAAAGAAAGAGGCGGGTGCCGCACGCGATGCTTTGCTCGCGCGTTATGTGACCATGGCAGAGGCGTGTGGCGCCACCGACGGCGAACGCTACCTGCTGTTGCGTGCCGTTGACGAGCTGGAGCCAAGCGACCTGCTGCGACAGAAAATCATCGTGGCTCTCGGTGCCACACACACCGTTCAGGCTTTGGCTTACATCAGGCAATATTATGACAAGAAATCGCTTTACGATGCCGTGGGCGCTGCCACACACGACATCGTTGCCAATGCGCCTCAGGTAAACGGCGGACGCCACGTCTACAACATGCTGCAAGCTTCGAAGCAATCGCTCATACGCCATTATGACGAGCAGGGCGTAGGCACAGCCATTGACGATGTGCTCAATGCCATTGACCATTGTGGCACAGCGGGAGGCTATAACCTTGCTGCAAGTGCTCCAACGAAGATGGGGGCAAGAGGCTATTGGAACATGTATGACGAGCTGAAAAACTTTGACCTCACCTTCGACTGGCTTGCCGAAGGCACGCTGACCGTCAGCATCCACTCCATGCCGGTGCTCACCCTTCACCACAAGCTTGGCGCCAGGCTTGCAGGCGATACACAGTGGCATCCGTTTGCAGGCGACGGCAAGAGCTTTCCGACAGGCGATGAGGCTGCATGGTGTACGGCCAACATAAGCGTTACCGACAACAAGGTCACGGTGACGGTCAACGGCCGCGACCTCTTCCTTAACACGCCCCTCGTGAGCGACCGGCAAGGACAGCAGCCCAACATCTCTGGCACCATCAGGTTCCTTGCCGATGAGGATGGAGCTACCGTAAGGCAAATGTGCATAAGACGAAGATAACATTTCTTACGGGCTGTTTCTTACAGACATCTTTTACATCTTTTACAAGCTTTTTTTTGCAAGCGACCTTTAACGGGTGACGAGCAGACGAACAATTGGTCTTTGCTCGTCACCCGTTTTTTTATCTTTCTTTTATCTCTCTTTATCTTATCTTTCTTCTCTCCTTTTTTCTTTTTTCTGACATCTGTCTCTCTTGTGCTTGTGTGCGTCTCCATTACTTCGCATACTGTTGAATAACAAAGCCTTATGGTGTTTGTTCTTTTTGTAAATTTGAGGTAATTTCTGTTAAAATATGGTAATATTTGTGGGGGGGGGAATTCTTTGTTAGAAAAAATAATTAAATTTGCGCTCAACAACTATATGAAATTATCGCATGTTAATGAGATAAAAAACAAAATATCTGATTGCGAAGACCCTTGGAAAAAGGGTAAAACGAATTGAAGAACATATTGGATTTGAAGTAATTGAATTGGATGTGTTTCTCCTTCTAATTGCGAATTTATTCAACATAAAACAAAAAACTATGTACAAGAAAAACTTAAAGTTTTTGGTTATGTCTAAAGACATGGCCAAATCGTTGGTTGCTGCTGCATTGATGGTAGCATTCTCAACACCTGTTGCAGCCAACACGGCAACAGGCTCTCGCTCTGCATCAGGAGCTTTCTCAAAACAAGCCGATGGCATCGTCATGCGAACGGGTGCTGACGGCTCTAACATTTTGGGCGGTATGCAAGGCGCTATTGGCCTCGAGTATTTGGAAGGTAAGACAGAGGACGAAATTAAGGCTGCTGTGACGACAGGTTCTACTCTTTCTGATGCCGACCCGAATAAGGTGTTCTTCCTCTACAACGTGAAGACGGGTAAGTTTCTTAACGCGGGAGGATATTGGGGCACACACGTCTCTTTGAAAGACTATCCTCTCTCGCTGTGGGTGAAAACAAACACCTATGGCACCAAAACACTGATTGATTTTATACAAAACTTGGAAACTGGTCAGGGGCAATATTTAGGATGGATGAACGGTTCAAATCCCAATACCGATAATGGAGTCTTCATCGACCGACACCAATATGAGGGCACCCACTATGGTTGGGTCTTTGAACCTCTGAACGATACGAAAAAGACATATAAAATTTATACATACGCAACCAATGCGCCTTCTTCTTCAGACTATAAATATTATCTTTGTGCAAATAAAGGTGTCACAGACCAAGATAAAAATTGTGGAGCGTTTAGTGATTCTTATATTACGACAAATAAGCTTGATGAATACTCCACATGGCGCGTGCTGACAATGAAGCAGATTTCAGACCTTCTGGAGGCAAACTCAGATTACATGACAAGCGCGTTGGACCTGTCTTATAGGCTTGATTGTCCTGGCTTCTCACGAGGCAATAAGGATATAACCAAATGGAAAGTAAGCAATTTTTCCACAGGAACAAATGGTGAATGGCGTTTTGGCTTGGAGAAATTGTATAACACAAAAGAAACGCTAGACAAGTTCTCGTCAGGTGGTGAGTCGACTTCATTGGATGATTTTGACACCGATAATCTAACTAATTCGACCTCTTCTTATATCTTTGATAAGACTGATTATAAAGGCGATAAACAAAATTATGAGCGTCATTTAGGCAAATATTTCTGTGCGGATGTCAAGAACATGCGCGGCGTGATTTATCAGGATGTGGAGATTAAAGCCCCTGGTTCTTACCTCATAGAGTGTAAGGGCTATTCTACCACAACCAAGGCGAAGATTTTTGCCTCTTGGTTCGACAAAGACGGTAAGGAGGATAAGAGCTTAGTGCACCAAAACGTCCTCAACCAGGTGTCTTACATGTCGAAGGCAGAACAGGAAGCGCTGCACGTCAGCGAGCAGAACATGGACTATGCGGGAAAGAATTTCTATGGCCAACGCAAGTACATAAACACCGTGCTCATACAGGTGCCTGAAAATAAAGATGGCAATTATGGAAAAATACGCTTTGGATTGATTATTGGCAATGACCAAAACGACACGAAGGTGGACGCAGCTAATGAGTGGACGGTGTTTGACGACTTCCGTTTGCTCTACGCCAGCGATGATAAAAGTGCCGACCTTATTCTTGACGAGGACCGCGACAATCTTGATTATCTCAAAGATTGCTCTAACACCTATAAAAACACGGTGTTGCACCTTAACAAGACATTCACAAAAGACAAGTGGAACTCGTTCGTGCTGCCCGTTAGCCTTAAGCGCGACCAGTTCCGTCAGGCTTTCGGTGCCAACGCGCGCCTCGCTATACTCTCTAACCTCACAAGCAGCGAGATACAATTCAAGACGGTAAACATGGATGCACCCGACATGACCGACAACGCCGAGGTGTTGACGGCTTATACTCCCTACATCATTTTCCCGACAAAGATACACGACACGGACAACACAAAGGTTTCGCCTGCTTATAAGGCTACGCTCACAAAGACAAACGGCGAAAGCGAAAAGCAAGAAGTTGTTATCAAGGCAAACCATTACGATATCCCAAATGTCACGTTTAAAACAAATAGCGCAAACGAGAACGACCTGACAAACATGAACACCGACACATGGGTATCTACGACAAAAGGGTATAGCACTGATGGCTCCATGGTAGCTTATGGCACCTTCGCTCGCACCTTTGGCACGAATGCCACACAGAATGTAACAGATGAAAAGGCTGATGATTATGGAGTTTACAAATTCAAAGACCATAATATTATCGACGGTCGTGACGGCCTAATAGGCTGCTATTTCTTCGATCGAGGCAACCTCTACTACAGCTCAAAAGATCGTGTGCGTGGACTCCGTGGCTTCAGCTGTTGGTTTAAGCCTGTCAACAGCGCGGCACCTGCACCTACGAAGGTGAACCTCTATATCGACGGCGTGGCTAACGGCACGACGGGCATCGACGACGTGGCTTTCGGCGACGAAGAGCCCACAGGCAAGGCTGCAAAGGGCATCTTCAACATGAACGGTCAGCTCGTGAGCAACGGCTCCGACACCACCAACCTGCCAGCAGGCATGTATATCGTGAACGGAAAGAAATGTGTGGTGAGATGATTTTAGATCCACAAGAAAACTCAAGAACAAAACTTATATAAAGACACAAAACGATGAAAAAGACATATATCAAACCGCAGCTTTGGGTTGTGGCTACGGTTCCAAGCGAGCTTTGTTACACCTCATGGAGGTCTCAAGATGAAGATGGTAACGTGACCGGAAAAGATGATTATGGAAAAATTATCCATGATGAAGGCGAAGACAGCTACGGCAAAGACGACTATGACCCTTGGAAAGGCATCAACTGGTAAAACCAAAGGTTAATCTTCACCGAAGGTTAACCTTCACCAAAGCTTGCTTTAATAACGAGGGCAACCAATAGACGCCCCAAAGGCTTGTTTGGAAAAACAAACACAACAATAGAAGTTTAGAAAAACAATAACGACAATACAAATCGCCGCATGACGCCTGCGTAAGCAGGTTCATGCGGCGATTGTTTGTTGTGGTTGTTATGTGGCTATTCTTCTCTTATAACCCATTCTCCCAATGTGCGTTGCTTGCTGTCAAAGTTAACTCCTATCTTTATAAGACGCTTGCCTTCGGCATGGTAGGGAATGAGATAACCTTTGTCATCAATCTGTTTGAGAGCTTCTTGGGCACTTCCATCATATTTTAGTTCTATGACAAAAATTGTGTCGGGCAGGTGAATGACAACATCGGCACGTCCTATTGCGCTATCTTCTTCCACACGGACGTATGCACCCATAAGGCTGAAGATTAGATAGAACACCGTCTGAACATCGCGCTCCGATTTGTTTGATAATCGATTGCTTATGCTTGCCAGATAGGCACGCAAGCGCTCAAAGGCGGCGTTTATGTCGTGGCGGCGCATGTCTTTAAGAAACTCTATAAGAAAAGAGTTGTTGTCGCTTGCCGTTGGCGATAGATAATTAGGCGCAAGACTGTTAAGCATGCCAAGACGCACTTCTTTGTTGGGGTAGTCGAGCGTGTAGATGCTGAACAAAGGGTCATACCGCTTTATCGTGAGATAGCCGCTTTGGTAGAGTAGCGGTAGAGGGGTGGTCATCTGTTCGGGTGACACGTCAAAATCGGTAATGCCAACATCTTTTTTCTCAATGTCTTTAATGCTGGTCTGAAATTTTTTCATCACGTTAATGATGTATGACGGGGTGCCAGAACCAAACCAGTAGTTGCTCAGCTTGTGGTTAGCCATGGCAAGGATGAGGCTGAAAGGGTTGAATATATCTTCCGATTTTTCACAGAAATGATAGCCGTCATAGTAGTCGGTAAGCTGTGTGACCATCTCATCATAACTTATGCCAAGGTCTTGCGCGAACAATTCTACATCGCGTCGCATCTGTGAGGTGAGCTCCGTTTTGCTTATTCCGCAAATTGCCGAGTATTGGTCGGTCATGGAGATGTTGTAGAGGTTGTTTAGCTCGCTGAATATGCTCAGCTGTGAAAATTTTGTTATGCCGGTGATGAATGTGAACTCAAGATGTGGGTCAAGCTTCTTCAGCGGACTATAGAAATTTTGCATGATGAGGCGTAGCTTATGAAGATTATCCTCCTCATGCACGACATCAAGCAGCGGGGCATCATATTCGTCAATTATCACCACAACCTTCTGTCCCGTTTTCTCATAGGCGCGTTTTACAACACCCTCTAATCGGTTATTGGGATATTTCTCTCTCTCATCTCGTCCATACAACTCTTCAAAAGGGGTTAGTTGCAGGCCAAGATATTCTTCTAACCTTTCTGTGTCAAAATGTTTTGCTCCGCTCATATCTAAATGAAGCACAGGGTGTTTCACCCATCGCTTCTCACAATCGGCGATGGCAAGTCCTTCGAACAGTTCCTTTCTTCCTTCGTAATAGGCATGGAGAGTGGAGGCAAAAAGCGATTTGCCGAACCGTCTGGGACGGCTCAGAAAGACGTATTTTAATCCTTTGTTTTTGAAATCGGCAATATATTGTGTCTTGTCCACATAAATGTAGCTGCCTTCAATGATGTTACGGAAAGTCTGTATTCCGATGGGATATCTTCTGATCTCTTCCATAGCTTATTGTTTTATGCCGCTAAGTTACGAAATTATTTTCATTCAGCATAACAAATTTTAGAGTAACACGTTTGGGGAATCAAAGAAAATGGTTATTTTTGTAGGGAAATCTTAAACGTAACTTAAAGAAAACTTAAAAACAATTTTAAACGATGATAACAAGAAAACTTAAACAACTGTTGGCGGCCATGGCATGCACGGCAATGGTCTCCACTAACGCTTTTGCGAAAGACGAGGTAAAGGCTCCGGCACCCCTGCTGCCGCTACCCGAACAGAAACAGGTCGACTGGCAACGCATGGAGACCTACGCCTTCATTCATTTCGGTCTCAACTCTTTCTGCGACAGAGAATGGGGATATGGCGACACCGACCCAAAGATGTTTAACCCTAAGCGCCTCGACTGTGAGCAATGGGTGAAGACGCTCATTGCTGCCGGCATGAAGGGCGTCATCCTGACGGCAAAACATCATGACGGCTTCTGCCTGTGGCCATTCGAAGGAAACGATTATAACGTGAGCAAGTCGCCATGGCGCAATGGAAAAGGCAACGTCGTGAAGGAACTGTCGGAGGCTTGCAAGAAGCACGGACTGAAGTTTGCGGTCTATCTCTCGCCATGGGACCGCTCGCGCGCCGACTATGGCTCGCCCTCTTATGTCGACTATTTCCACTCGCAGCTGCGTGACCTGCTCACCAACTACGGCCCCGTGTTTGAGGTGTGGTTCGACGGTGCCAACGGTGGCGACGGCTATTATGGCGGCGCGAGGGACAAACGCACCATCGACCGAAAGAACTATTACAACTATCCGCGCATCTACCAGATTCTCGATAGCTTGCAGCCACAGGCTGTTGTGTTCAGCGACGGCGGACCGGGCTGCCGATGGGTGGGCAACGAGAAGGGCTTTGCTGGCGAAACCAACTGGGCGTTCATTCCAAAGAACACGGTCTATCCGGGTTATCCCAACTATCCCGAATTGCAGTTTGGCTATCCCGACGGCGACCAGTGGACGGCAGCCGAATGTGACGTGTCCATACGTCCGGGATGGTTCTATCACCCAGAGGAGGATGACAAGGTGAAGAGTCCGGAGCAGCTGGCAGACCTTTACTATCGTAGTGTGGGACACAACGCCACGCTTTTGCTCAATTTCCCCGTTGACCGCAACGGACTGATAAACCCCATTGATTCGGCAAATGCTGTCAACTTCCACAAGCTCATTCAGCGCGAGCTTGGCAACAACCTCGTGGCTGGCATGAAACCAAAGGTGAGCAACGAGCGCGGAGGACAGTTTGTGGCGCAAGCTCTGACCGATGGTTCGTGGGACACCTACTGGGCAACAAGCGACGGGGTGACCTCTGCCGACATAACCTTCACGTTCAAGAAGGCGCAGAAGATGAACCGCATAATGTTGCAAGAGTATATTCCGCTCGGACAACGCGTGAAGAAGTTTGCTGTCGAATGGCTCGACAAGAACGGCACATGGAAAGCTGTGGAGCAGGGCGAGGAGACCACAACCATTGGCTACAAACGCTTGCTTCGCTTCCTGACGGTTGAGACAAAGGGCCTGCGTGTACGCATTCTCGACTCGCGTGGACCGATATGTATGAACAATATGGGCGTATATTATGGCGGTGAGGACGCACAGCTCACATGGAGCCCGGCGTCGGTGGCAATGAAGAGTGTGCCCTTCTCGCTCAAAGGCTTTGATGAGGCGCAGCTCACAAAGGTTGTTGACCGCAACCCCGCAACGGTGCTCTTTGCCGACAAGAACGAGCTGCTTATTGACCTTGGACGCGACACGAAGGTGAGCACGCTCATGTATCTGCCCGACCAGAGCGAGAACCGTCACGGCTTGATCCACAGCTACACCTTGGCGGCTTGCAAGGCCGATGGCACCGATGAGCATGTGCTCAGCTCAGGCGAGTTTTCTAACATTCAGAACAACCCTGTGTTGCAGACCATTACCTTTGAGCCTACAACAACGCGCTATCTGAAGCTTAAGGCCGACCGCATGGTTAACGACGGCGAGCAGATTGGCGTGGCTGAGCTGGGTGTGAAATAAAAACCTTGGGTTCTTGTTTTTAACATAAAGCTCTAAAGCAGCCAAAGGAGAAAAAGAGAGGTTGGAACGTAAACAGTTGGGAATGAGTAGATTTGCACAAAGTTGCCA
>OQVS01000149.1_pt1 | contig 39804 bp, 29 predicted proteins | sample 1691601 | NCBI WGS metagenome assembly OQVS01 (sample SAMN03418268, study PRJEB22391) | human gut metagenome | biome: human-gut; feature: organic feature; material: feces | host: Homo sapiens | place: Tanzania | collected 2013-01 | reverse complement strand
GTGCTGGCTTATTCCTCTGTGGAAAACATGGGCGTGATTTTTGCGGCTGTCGGCTGCGGTATGCTGCTGAAGGAGGCTGGCGGCGACTGGTATCTTTTAGGCTTTGTGGCTGCGCTGGTGCATGCGTTCAACCACAGCATTATGAAGGTGCTGATGTTTATGAGCGCAGGCAGCATTATGCATGGCACAGGCAGCAAGAACCTGGAGCTGTTTGGCGGTCTGGCACGCAAGATGCCTTATACCGCGGCGTTTGCTTTCGTCGGCTCGATGGCGCTGGCAGCAATTCCGCTGACCAACGGCTTCACCGGCGAGTGGCTGGTGCTGCAAAGCTTCATTACGCTGGCTACGAACAGTGTTGGCCAAAGCACGCGTCTGCTGACGGCGTTGTCCTTTATTCTGCTTGGCTTTACCGGTGCGCTGGCGCTGGGCTGCTTCGTGCGCTTCTTTGGCATAACCTTCCTGGGCCGTGCGCGCAGCGAGACTGTGGAGCATGCGCATGAAAGCGACGGCTTTATGCTTACTGCTATGGGTATTGCAAGCGTGCTGGTGCTGGCCTTTGGCCTGTATCCTGTGCCCGTGCTGCAGGCTGCAAGCTTTGCGCTCGGCGTGCAGCCTGACTTTGCCGCTGATGCTATGGGCCTGAGCTGGGCAGGTGTAGGCTATAAGCCTGTGCTGCTGCTTATTATGCTGGCAGCGCTGAGCCTGGTGCTGTGGCTGGCCGTGAAGGACAGCTTTGTGCGCAAGGACGTAACCTGGAACTGCGGCACCTATCCGACGCAGCGTCAGCAATACTCCGCGACCGGCTTCAGCAAGCCTGTTCGCAGAGCCTTTGATTATCTGCTGAAGCCGAAGCGTCAGGTGACCTATATGCGTAAGGACCACGCATATTTTGGCCGTCAGCTGTCTTATAAATTAGAAATTCCTGATATGATTACTGAAAAGCTTTATCTGCCCTTCCAAAAGCATTTTGTAGGCATTTCCGCATTCCTGCGCCGCCTGCAGCAGGGCAGTGTGCGTTTGTATGTAGCCTATGTTATGGCGGCAATGGTACTGGTGTTAGTCTGGGGGGCGTTGTATAAATGATGGAACTGCAAAATGATTTAATACAGCTCGCTCTGGGCTTGGCGCAGGCCGTAGCGCTGCTTTTATGCGCGCCGCTCGTGACGGGCATTATCAAAAAGACGAAGGCACTGCTGCAGAACCGCATTGGCAGCAGCGTCTGGCAGGAATATTACGATATCCGCAAGTGGTGGGGCAAGGACACGATGCTTACGCCGTATACGGGTATTATCTTCAAGCTTGCACCCTGTGTATATTTTATTACGACTCTCGCCGCTGCCTGCATGCTGCCGAGCTTCATCGGCGGCAAGGTGAGCTTTGGTGACGTGTTCGTGTTTGTTTATCTGCTGGCTTTAGGCCGCTTCTTCATGGCAGTATCCTCGATGGATGCGGCGACGGCCTTTGGCGGCATGGGCGGCAGTCGTGAGGTTTACGTGGCTGCCTTTGTAGAGCCTGTCGTGATGCTGGCAATTCTTTCGAACGTGCTGCATACTGGCAGCACCTCGCTCGCTGGCATGAGTCTGCGTCCTGATGAGGTCAACCTGACGGTAGCAGGCGTGCTGACCTGTATTGCCTTCTTCCTCATGCTGCTGGCAGAGAATAGCCGTATCCCTGTAGATAATCCGGATACGCATCTGGAGCTGACGATGATTCACGAATGCATGACGCTGGAATACTCCGGCCGTCTGCTGGCGCTGATTCATTGGGCAAGCCAGCTGAAAATCTTGATTTTCTTAGTGCTTTTCGCAATGCTTTATCTGCCGCTCGACCTGCCGGTTATCCTCAAGGTGCTGCTGGGTGCTGTGGCTGTGGGCGTTGTGGAAACGCTGAATAATAAAATGCGTCTGTTTAAGGTGCGCGTCTATCTGGCGGCGGCAGGACTTATGCTGCTGCTGGCGGTAGTGGCGCAGTAAGGAGGAAGCGATGGAATATTTAGTAGTAAGTTTAATGTTTATCGTCTTCCTGCAGACGAGATTTATGGAGCTGCGCCGCGCGACGCTTTGCCTGGCTGTGCAGTCTGCTTTGATTGCAGCGGCCTGCCTCGTTGTCGGCATGAGCCATGGCAGCGGCCTGCACGCCTGGCTGCCTGGTCTGCTGACCATTGGCGTCAAGGTGCTCTTTATTCCGTATGCCATTTTGAAGGTTGTACATCAGCTGCGTGACGAGCGCGAAATCGTCAGCGACATCAACGTCAACTATTCTACCGCTGTGGCTGCAGGCAGCCTGGCGCTGGGCTATATGGTTATCGACGGCCTGCTGCCGCACGTTGAGGGCCGTGATATTCTGGCGACCTCGATGTTCATGATTATGACCGGCCTGACGCTGATTGTTCTGCGCAGCCGTGCGATTATGCAGATGATTGGTCTGATTACGATGGAAAACGGCATTTACCTTTTAGGCCTGATTATGACCGAGGGCCTGCCGCTGATTATCGAGCTGGGCGTTTTCCTTGATGTGCTGATTGCTGTTGTTATTTTAGTTATTTTGACCTCGCGTCTGCGTCTGTCCTTCAAAACGACGGATACCAACGTGCTGGATAAGCTGAAGGGTTAGGAGGATATAATGTTAACATACATTTTGCTTTTATTATGTCTGCCGCCCCTGTGCGCAATTCTGGCTCTGGTCGCAGGCTTCAACAATAATATTCTGCATTGGCTGCACCGCCTGACGGCGGCAGCTGTAGGCTTCTGTGTTTTTCAGCTGGCGAGCAGCTTTAATCCTGCGCGTCCCTATGTCGATGATTATTTTTATATCGACGCGCTGAATATGTGGGTGATTATCATCATCACTACGCTGTATCTGGCGGCAACCTGGACGGCACGCAGCTATCTGACGCGTGAGGAGCGCTGCGGCGTGCTCAAGGGCGAGCAACTGCAGACGGGACGTTATTTTGCGCTCATGCAGCTTTTCTGCTGGACGATGTTCATCGTGCTGCTGGTGAAAAACCTCGGCCTGATGTGGGTAGCGATTGAGGCGACTACGCTTATCAGTGCGCTGCTCATCTCCTTTAAATTTACGCGCTCTGCTCTGGAAGCAACGTGGAAATATATCATGGTCTGCACCGTCGGTATCTGTCTGGCGCTTTTGGGAACGCTGATTCTCTATTATGCGCAGCTCGATGCTCTGGGTGGCGACAAGGCTTTGAGCTGGCTGTATCTTTATGAGCATGCCAGCAGCTTGGACCCCGCTATGACCAAGCTGGCGCTGCTGTTCATCGTTATCGGCTACGGTACGAAGGCAGGCATGGCGCCGATGCACACCTGGCTGCCCGATGCCTATGCTGAGGCTCCGTCGCTGACGAGCGGCATGCTCAGCGGTGCGCTGTGCAGCTGTGCAATTTACGTGCTGTTGCGTAATCTGGTGATTCTGCTGCCGACAGCCGGGGTAGCGATGATGAGCAGCATGCTGCTGTTCTTTGCTGTGCTGACCGTGGCGATTGCTGTACCCTTTGTAGTTGTACAGCGTGACGTGAAGCGTATTCTGGCTTATTCCTCTATGGAAAACATTGGCATTATGGTCGCTGGCATCGGCGCGTTCTCTGCGTTCTCGCTGAAGGCCGTGATGCTGCATATGTACAGTCATGCGATGATTAAGTTTGTGCTGTTTTATATCGCCGGTACGATTATACAGGAGTACCAGACGCGTAATATGATGCGTATCCATGGTATGATTAAGGAAGTGCCGCATACAGCAACCTTCTGGCTTTTAGGCATGCTGGGTATTCTCGGCCTGCCGCCGATGGGCCTGTTCTTTAGTAAGTTTTATATTATGACGGCGTTGTTCCGCGAAGGGCACTGGCTGGCAGGTAGTCTGCTGATTGTGCTGCTAGCAGGTGTGCTCATTGGTATTTTATACCACGGCATGCGTATGCTCTGCGACCAGCCGAAGCGCAAGGCGCTGGGCGATTTGCTGGGCAAGATGGACGTGCCTGTGCTCGCTGTGCTTTTGCTGCTGACCTGCGTGGTGGGCGCTGGCTTTGAAAATATTCCCTGGCTCAACAATCTGCTGAATCAGGCTGTGCGTATTATAGGAGGCTGAGAAAATGCTAGTTAAACCTGAAAATCTGCGTGGTGCGGCGAATATCTGCAGCGATAGCGGCCGCCATCCGCTGACAGCTATGTTCGGCGCTGACGAATCGCTGCGCACCGGTATGCTGGCGATTTACTGCCTGTTCTATAATGCGGATAAGCACGATATCGACGTGCTCAAGGCGGAGTTTCCCGCTGACGGGCCGCTGAACTATCAGAGCCTGACGACGCTGCTGCCGGCGGCTGCCTGGTATGAGCGCGAGCTGCATGATATGTTCGGCTTTATTCCGGAGGGACATCCTGATTTGCGTCCGCTGGTGCTGCATGAAAGCTTTCCTGAGGGCTTTCATCCGCTGCTGAAAAAATATCCCAAGGACTTTGATGCTCGCGGACAGCGTGAATATGAGATGCTGACCTCGCAGGGCGAGGGCCTGTTCGAGGTTCCTGTCGGCCCGATTCATGCAGGCATTATCGAGCCTGGTCATTTCCGCTTCAGCCAGGCAGGCGAGGCGATGCTGCAATTAGATGCCAAGCTGTTCTTTACGCACCGTGGCATTGAAAAAAGCGTCGAGGGCCTGACGCCACAGGAGGCACTGCCCATCGTGGAGCGTATCTGTGGTGCGTGCAGCGTAGCGAATACGCTGAGCTTCTGTCAGGCCGTGGAAAAGCTGTCGGAGGCGAAGGTGCCGTACCGTGCTTGGCTTATCCGCACGCTGGCGGCAGAGCTGGAGCGATTGTATAACCATGTGGGCGATACGGGCAATATCTGTGCCGGTGTTGGCTTTTCGCCGATTATCAGCATGGGCACGCGCCTCAAGGAGTATCTCATGCAGCTGAACGAAATGGTGGCAGGCAATCGCTTTTTGCGTGGCCTGATTATTCCGGGCGGCGTAAAATATGATGTGACCGATGCTATGCTCGACGAGATTGAGGAGGTTCTGCGTGGCGTGCAGCACACCTATGCAGACATGGTACATATCATGTGGGAGCAGGCCAACTTTATCAACCGTATCCGTACTACCGGTCATGTGCGTCAGGAAACAGCCTTTGACCTCGCTATGGTCGGCGTGGGCGCGCGTGCCAGCGGCATGCAGCGCGACAGCCGCAAGGATATCGGCTACGGCATTTATGATGAGCTGGACTTTGAGGTAGTAACAGAGACGGCAGGCGACGTAGAAGCGCGCATTAAGGTGCGCATCGGTGAGGTGGCGCAGAGCCTTTCGCTGGTGCGTCAGCTGTGCAGCAGGCTGCGCCGCAACGCCGAGACTGAGCTGGCTGTGGAGCTGGGCGAGCTGAAGCAGGAGGAAGGCCATTTTAGCTGGGGCATCAGCGAATCTGCCCGCGGTGATAACCTGCACTGTCTGGCGATTGACGAGAATGGCCGCATTGACCGCCTGTTTGTGCGCAGTGCATCCTATCCGAACTGGCCTGCGCTGACTGTGGCAGTCCAAGGCGACATCATTCCGGACTTTCCGCTGATTAATAAAAGCTTTGAGCTGTGCTATGCTTGCATAGACCGCTAGGGAGGTGGCAAGATGTTAAAGATGCTGGAGGCAATCTTCGCTGGGAAGATTGCAACGGAAAATATAGATACTACCGGTCATAAGCGTCTGCGCGGCGAGCTGAGCTGCGGCGCTGGCTGCGACGGCTGCGGCAAGTGCGCAGAGGTCTGCCCTGTCAAGGCTGTGAGCGTGGAGCAGGGCAAGGCAAAGATAGATTATAACAAATGCCTCTTCTGCGGCAAATGCGTGGAAGCCTGTGCCAATGCTTCCTTGACGCACACCAATCGCGACAAGCTGGCAGAGATTCTTACGGAAAGCGCCGTAGAGGTAAGCAACGCTGTTACTGCGAAGCTGGGACGCTCGCTGCACGTGCGTCATCTTGATGCAGGCAGCTGTAATGCCTGTGACTTTGAAATGGGCGCTTTGAGCAATCCAGTTTATGATTTGCACCGCTACGGTATCGCCTTTGTTGCTTCGCCGCGTCATGCAGATATGCTCATGGTCACCGGCGTTGTGACGCGCAACTTGGAGCAGGCGCTGCGCATGACCTATGATGCTATGCCTGAGCCGAAGATGGTTATGGCCTGTGGCGCGTGTGCGTGCGGCGGTGAAACCTATGGCAGCACGTATGCGACGGTGGGCAAGGCGGCAGACGTTGTGCCTGTCGATATTGCTGTGCCGGGCTGCCCGCCGCGTCCGAGTGCGATGCTTGTAGCTTTATGCGCTGCTGCCGATATGCTGAAGGAAAAAATGTAAAGAGAAGCTGTATACCTGCATTGTTCATAAGCAGTTAGATGTTGCATAGATGAAAATAAAAATGCATAAATGTGCAAATTTATACTTGCACTTTGCCTAAAATCATGTTAAGATAATACCACCCTTGATTATTAAGGGTAAATAAGCAAATGAGGGGGAGCTTATTATGATTATCTTTAGACCTGCAACCTTTGCGGATGTAGAGCATATACACAAATTATTGAATTATTATGCACATGAAGGCCTGATGCTGCCACGTTCGCGTAACTCGATTTACGAGAATCTGCGTGATTATGTGCTGGCTGTAGAAAATAATCGTCTGCTGGGCTGCGGTGCGCTGCATTTTGTGTGGGACCGCTTCGCCGAGGTCCGCTCGGTGGCGGTGGAGCCGTCGCTGAAAAAGACGGGTATTGGCCGTCAGATTGTGCAGCATTTGGAAAAGGAAGGCATTGAACGCGGCGTGACGATGTTCTTTACGCTGACCTATCAGCCGGGATTTTTCGCGAAATGCGACTATATCGAAACGGATAAGGACAAGCTGCCGCAGAAGGTTTGGAAGGAATGCGTTTATTGTCCGCAGTATCCTTACTGCAATGAAATGGCTTTCATAAAAACTACAGTGGACTACGTTCCGTCAAAAATGCAATTTTAAGGAAAGAGGCTGTCAGCTTGGCAGTCTCTTTTTTGTGAATTCTGCGTAATATCCTGCTAAACCGTCTTTTAGGTATTGCTTTTTTGCATGAAATAGGGTAAGATTACATTAGTATTATTATCTTATGAAGAGAGGTTACTGTTTAATGAAAAAAACTTTCCTGACTTTAGTAATGGCTTTAGTAATGGCGTTCGGCTGCACTGTCAGCGCATTTGCAGCAGAGGTTATCGGCTATGTAAATGTTGAGCGTGTATTCCGCAACTATCCTGATATTCAGACCACAATGAGCGTTATCCAACTGGAGCGCCAAAAGGCTGAAAACGAATTTAATCAGAAGGCTCCGAGCCTGGATGACAAGGGCAAGCGTGAGCTGGGCGAAAAGCTGTCTGCTCAGGTAGATAAGAAGGAAGCTTCTCTGCTGAACCCGATTCGTTCCAAAATCCGCAAAACTATCGGCGAGGTTGCTAAATCTCACGGCATCACCAACGTTGTTGACGCTGGCGCTATGGTTTTCGGCGGTCAGGATTTGACTGAAGAGGTTATTGCCGCAGTTAACAAAGCAAAATAATTGAAGTGATTTCTGAAGACTGTCGTAAGCAATTGCGGCAGTCTTTTGTTATAGGAGAAGAGTTTATGCTAGACTTTTTACAGGATAACAAAAAGCATACAATTTGTCTGGTGGGCGGCGGCGGCAAGACGACGCTGCTGTATGAGCTGGCCGAGCACTTTGCGGCGCAGGGTCGCAGGGTGCTGGTGTTCACTAGCACGCATATTCTGCAGCCTGACGCTGCATTTTATGCGGAGAACGCAGCGGACGCGCGTGATTTATGGCAGCGCGGCAGCTATGCCGTTATCGGTACGCCTGAGCCTGCCAGCGGCAAGTTGACGCTACCGCCAGCGGCGCTTTACGCGGAGTTGTGGCGGCAGGCTGACGTCATTCTTTGCGAGGCAGACGGCGCGAAGCGTCTGCCGTGCAAGCTACCTGCCGCGCACGAGCCGGTGCTGCTGCCGGAATGCGACATCGTGCTGGCAGTGGCCGGAGCAGATGCCTTGGGCAGAGCTCTCGGCGAGGTGTGCTTCCGCTTTGAGCTGGCGCAGGGCTGGCTGGCGGAGGCTGGCAGTGACGTAAAGGTGGATGCAGAGCTGCTGGCGTGTCTGCTGACGGACGAGCGGGGAGCACGCAAAAATGTTGGCGGCAGGGCGTACTATGTTATTCTGAATAAATGTGATACAATAACAGAGGAGCTGGCGCAGAGAGTGCGTACTGCTTTGCTGGGCAGAGGTCTGGCGGCGGAGCGTATCTGGCTGCGTGGACGCAAGAAATAATAAAGCGTGAGGGGTAGACTTATGATAAATCCAAAAATTATTGTACGCGGCGGTGGTGATTTGGCGACCGGCGTAATTCATCGCCTGTGGAGTGCAGGCTTCAAGCTTCTGGTGCTGGAATGTGCGCAGCCTGCGGCTATCCGCCGTCAGGTGGCCTTAAGCGAGGCTGTTTATCAGGGCGAGGCGACGGTGGAGGGCATGACCGGCGTACTGATTCACTCGCTGGCAGAGGCGCATAGCGTTTGGGAGGCAGGCCGAGTGCCTGTGCTTGTTGACGAGACCTGCGCCTGCGCCACAGAGCTTCAGCCTGATATTCTGATTGATGCGATTATCGCCAAGCGTAATCTGGGGACGAAACGCTCACTGGCAGCGCTGACCATTGCGCTCGGCCCTGGCTTTACAGTGGGCGAGGATGTGGACGTGATTGTCGAGACTAAGCGCGGACACAATCTGGGCCGCATTATCCGCAGCGGCAGCGCGGCGCCGAATAGCGGCATTCCCGGTAATATTGGCGGCTTCAGCAAGGAGCGTGTGCTGCATGCCGCATGTGCCGGCGTGCTGCATATCGTGCGTGACATTGGCAGCCTTGTGGAAAAGGATGAGGTCATTGCTTATATAGAAAAGGAGTCTGGCGAGCAGGTGCCGGTGCTGGCGACGCTGACAGGTATCATCCGCGGTATGATTCGTGAAGGCTTTGTGGTTACGCGAGGCTTTAAGATTGCCGATATTGACCCGCGGCAGGAGGAGCTGGCGAACTGCTTTACGATTTCTGATAAGGCGCGCTGCATTGCCGGCAGTGTGCTGGAATTAGTCTGCCGTTATGCACAGGAGAAGCAAAAATGAAGCAATTAATGGAAAAAATACGCGCACAGGTTTTAGGCGGACAGCCGTGTTATCTCGTGGCTTTGATTGAAAGCGAGGGCTCTACACCGCGCTCAAGCGGTGCCTATATGCTTGTCGGCAGCGAGGGACGGCTTTACGGCACGATTGGCGGCGGCGGTATGGAATATGCGGCGCAGCAGCTGGCGCAAAAATGTCTGGCTGAAGGCAGACAGAAGAGCTTTGCAAAGCTGTATGACCTGTCGCCCAAAGCAGGCATGGCCTGCGGCGGCAGCTGTCAGGTGCAGTTTTGCTATCTGCCCGCGTCAGAGGAGACGCTGGCTTTCGCTGAGGAAGTGCTCAGTGCGCTGAAAAAGCATGAGCCTTGGTGGTTCCTGCTGCCCTTGGGTGAGGGCGAGCGAAGCTGCTGCATAAAAAAAGACCTGCCGCTGGCAGGTCGACGTGGAGCTATAACGCTGGAGGGCGTAAACTATTACGCAGAGCAGTATAGCTATGACGGACGTGTTTATGTTTTTGGTGCCGGACATGTGGGACGAGAGCTGGTGCCGCTTTTGTGTCACCTTGGCTTTGACTGCGTTGTTTATGACGACAGAGCAGAGTTTGCCGATGCAGCAGCTTTTCCGCAGGCTGAAAAAGTGCAGGCCGTTGACTTCCAAAGGCTGGCAGAGGTCTGCTCGCCGACGGAGCGCGATTACGCTGTAGTTATGACGCGCGGCCATGTGCATGATGCTAACGTGGAGCGTTATCTGCTGACCACGCCCGTTGGCTATATCGGCATCATGGGCAGCAGGAGCAAGGCGGCAATGGCGCGTGCGGCTCTGCTTGCCGAGGGCTATACGCAGGAGCAGCTGGCGAGAGTCACGACGCCGATAGGTATTGCTATCGGCAGCGAAACGCCGGCAGAGATTGCCGTAAGCATAGCAGCACAGCTGATTCAGGTGCGGTCAAATCGTTAATGCGTTAATGCGTTTCGGCAATAGCGCTCTCAGTCCGAACAATCACAGAAAATGTGTAAAAAATGTACGAAAAAACCTTTACAACTTTTTCTGGGTACGGTAAAATATACGCATGAATAATTGTAGAGAGGTGCTTTTATGGCAAAATTTGTGAAAATTTCTGAGGAGGCGTACAAGTTTGACGGCAAGCTGCCGCTGGGTACAGCCATTCCTTTAGGCTTACAGCATGTGCTGGCGATGTTTGTAGGCAACCTGACACCGGTGCTGATTATTGGCGGTGCCTGCGGTATTGTTGGCGGCGCAGGCTTTGCTGATTTGCAGGTCAGCCTGATTCAGAATGCGATGATTGTTGCAGGTCTGGTGACGCTGCTGCAATTATACAGTGTTGGTCCCTGCGGCGGCAAGGTGCCTATCATCATGGGTACCAGCTCCGGCTTCATCGGTGTATTTGCCGGTATTGCGGCTACGCTGGGCAGCGGTGTTGTTGCTTATGGCGCGATTATGGGCGCATCGATTATCGGCGGTGTTGTTGAAGCACTGTTAGGCTTTGTGCTGAAGTATATCCGTCGCTTCTTCCCGCCTGTTGTTTGCGGTACTGTTGTTCTTTCCATTGGTTTGTCGCTGATTTCTGTGGGCGTAAATTCCTTTGGCGGCGGCTTCAAGACGAAGGACTTTGGTTCTATCGAAAATCTGCTTTTAGGCTTATTCGTGCTGTGCGTAATTCTTTTCTTCAAGCATGGCACTAAGGGCTTTTTTAGCTCTTCTTCTATCCTGATTGGTATTATCGCCGGCTATATTGCTGCCTTTGGCATGAGCCTGGTGCTGCCGACGACGGCTGTTACGCCGGAGGGCGTAGAGTTCACCAAATCCTGGGTTATCCACTGGGAAAAGGTGGCACAGGCACCGTGGTTTGCTGTGCCGCAGCTGATGCCTGTAGAAATCGTTTTTGATATGCGTGCTATCCTGCCTGTGCTTATCATGTTCATCGTTACTGCTGTAGAAACTGTCGGCGATATTTCCGCTGTTATCGAAAGCGGTCTTGGTCGTGAAGCAACGGATAAGGAGCTGTCCGGCGGCGTGGTCTGCGACGGTATCGGCTCCAGCATTGCGGCTGTGTTCGGCGTGTTGCCTAACACGTCGTTCTCGCAGAATGTTGGTCTGGTAGCAATGACGAAGATTGTTAACCGCTTTGCGCTGGCAACCGGTGCGGTCTTCCTGATTCTTTGTGGTCTGATTCCGAAGCTGGGCGCACTTGTTTCGATTATGCCGCAATCCGTACTGGGCGGCGCAGCAGTTATGATGTTCTCCTCCATTGTAGTCAGCGGCATTCAGCTGGTTACGAAGGAAAAGCTCAACTCCCGCAGCCTGACGATTATCTCCGTAGCTTTGGGCGTTGGCTATGGCATGGGTGCAACCCCTGGCATTTTGGCGCACTGCCCTGAGGCTATGCGTATGATGTTCGGCGAATCCGGTATTGTTCCTGCGGCTTTAGTAGCAATTCTGCTCAATATTATTTTGCAGCCTGAGCGTGCTGAAGAAGCGTAAGCAGATTCTCCTGCGTATCTACATCGAATAGCTCATACTTATCCTGAACTGGTACACGAACTACCAGCTCAGGATATTTTTTTGCCAGCACGCCGCCGCCCTTGTCCTGGGGCAGCTGCTGCAGCTCATTTGCCAGGCTCAGAGGGAAAATCAGCGGATTGCCGGGAGTTTTGCCGGCGTAAAGACGATGAATTTTGTGCGGCTGCTGCAAAAAGCTGTGGCAGAGGCGGATAAGGCTCGCTTGTTGCAGCAGGGGCTGGTCGCTCGTGGCGAACAGCAGGCCCTGCACCTCTTGCTTTTGCTGCAGAATGCTTTGCACGCCTAAGCGTACCGTGTCGCTGAGATATGGCTCGCTATGCAGCAGGCAGGGAATGCGTTGCTCGTCGCAAAGCTTTTTTATTTCTGTGTGGCGCGTAACGATGATGCGCTGCAGGAAAAGGTTGTTGGTGATATTGAGAATGTGCTGCACGAGCGGCTCGCCCTGGAACGGTGCGAGCAATTTGTTAGCGCCAAAGCGCGTTCCGAGGCCGGAGGCGAGGACGACGCAGGCGATAGGGAAGCAGGCTGGCTGCATTTATATTACCTCACTTGAAAAATTTCTTGGCTTGTGATATATTATAAGTAAAGACAACCGCCCACAAGGTGGGTTGCCATTGGACTAAATTAGCTAAGAAGCCGCCTCAGAACCGGGCAAAGTTTAGGGGCGGTATTCTTATGCCTGAATTACTTGCAAAACATAAAAATGAAAGTTAGCAATGCCAGAAGGAATGTACCAAAGGCCATAAGGTCTTTGAAGTCGTAATTCTTCATGATGCATCACCTCGATTCCGTTGGTATTAGCAACGCTCACCCTGCAACACGATTGTCTTATAAAATTCTATCACACTTCGTGCGGATAAGCAACAGTATGTTTACGTAACACGCTGCTGCTTATTTTTTTTGCCAAAACCCTGCAATCTATGGTAAAATATATTGGAATATGTCTGAGTCTAAAACGGAGGGGGACGAGAAATGTTAACGATTCGTGAATATAAACAGGTTACATCATTGGAAGAAGCATGGCAGCTGAATCAAAAACGCATGAACCGCGTGCTCGGCGGTATGCTGTGGCTGCGCATGACTAAAGGCAATGTGCAGACGGCGATTGATTTGTCTGGTCTTGGCCTGAATACTATTGAAGAAACGGATACGGAGTTCCGTATCGGCGCAATGGTGACCTTGCGTCAGCTGGAGCTGGATGCTGGCTTCACTGCCTACAGCGAGGGCGCTAATAAGGAGGCGCTGCGTCACATTGTCGGCGTGCAGTTCCGCAATCTGGCAACTGTAGGCGGCAGCGTATTTGGCCGCTTTGGCTTTTCTGATGTGATTTCGCTGCTGCTTGTGATGGACAGCTATGTGGAATTATATAAGGGCGGTCTGGTGCCGATGGCTGACTTCGTGAAGATGAAGTACGACCGCGATATTCTGGTACGTATTATTGTGAAGAAGCAGAAGGCTAATTTCTGCTATCAGTCTGTGCGTATTACCAAGACGGATTTCCCGGTTTTGACCTGTGCAGCTGCGCTGAATGAGGACGGCGTACAGATTGCTGTCGGTGCGCGTCCGGCGAAGGCTGCTTTAGTTAAGGATGACAAGCAGCTGGCTGCTTTGCCGCTGACGGAAGAAAAGGCGCAGGCCTTTGCTGAATATGCTGCGGAGCTGCTGCCGACAGAGAGCAATCCGCGTGGCAGTGCCAAGTACCGCACACATCTGATTAAGGTGCTGGCAAAGAGAACGCTACTGGAGCTGGGAGGTAAGAACTAATGGAAATCACATTAACATTGAATGGAAAAAAGCTTACCCGCAGTGTGGAAGCAGATACTATATTATTAGATTTTTTGCGTAAGGAAGGCTGCTATAGCGTTAAGCGCGGCTGCGATACGACGAACTGCGGCTTATGCACGGTGTTCATGGACGATATGCCTGTGCTTTCCTGCGGCCTTTTGGTGGCCCGCGCAGCAGGCCATAAAATTACGACGATGGAAGGCCTGCAAAAAGAGGCTGCTGAGTTTGGCGCATTTATTGCTGACCAAGGCGCAGAGCAATGCGGCTTCTGCAATCCCGGTATGATTATGAACGCTTTGGCTTTGATGCATGAAAATCCTGAGCCGACGGAAGAAGAAATTAAAGAGTTTTTAGCTGGTAATCTTTGCCGCTGCTCTGGCTATGAAGGCCAGCTGCGCGGTATCCAGAACTTTATCGCCTGGAAAAAAGCCCAGGCGCAGGCATGAGGGGAGGTATGCTGAGTGAAGATTGTTAATAAATCTCTGCGTAAGAAGGATGCAATGCAGCTTGTTACCGGTCAGCCTGTCTATACGGAGGACTTAGTGCCTAACGATTGCCTGATTGTCAAGGTTCTGCGTTCTCCCCATGCAAATGCGATTATTGAAAGCATTAACACTGCCATTGCGGCGAAGGTGCCGGATATCGAAGCAATTTTTACCTGGGAGGACGTTGACCAGGACGCACCGCGCTGCACCTATGCCGGTCAGACCTATCCTGAGCCAAGCCCTTATGACCGTCTGCTTTTAGACCGTCATGTACGCTTCGTTGGTGATATCGTAGCAATTGTTGCAGGCAAGACGGAAAAGGCTGTTGATAAGGCTTTATCCATGATTAAGGTTAAGTATAACGTGCTCGACGCTGTGTTTGATTTCCATACGGCGCTGGATAATCCGCTTTTGGTGCATCCGGAGGATACCTGGGTAGCGAACTGCCCTGTCGGTGCCGACAACAAGCGCAACCTGTGCGCCAGCGAAACGATTGAGGACGGCGATGTTGATAAGATTCTCAGCGAATGCGATATCGTGATTGAGCAGACCACGCGCACGAAGGCTGTACAGCAGGATATGATGGAGCCGTTCGTGACCTATTGCTCGATTGATACCTATGGTCGTCTGAATATCCTCAGCTCGACACAGATTGTTTTCCACTGCCGTCGTATTGTGGCGCAGGCCCTGCATATTCCTAAATCCATGGTGCGCGTTGTTAAGCCGCGTATTGGCGGCGGCTTCGGCGCTAAGCAGAGCTGCGTCAGCGAGATGTACCCGGCTTTCGTTACCTGGAAAACGAAAAAGCCGAGCAAGATGGTTTTCTCGCGCTATGAATGTCATATTGCTTCCAGCCCTCGTCATGAGATGGAGGTTAAGGTGCGCCTTGGTGCGACGAAGGAGGGCAAAATCCGCGCTATTGATTTATATACGCTGTCGAATACCGGCGCGTATGGCGAGCATGGTCCGACGACCGTCGGCCTTTCCGGTCATAAATCTATTCCCTTATACAGAACTGAAGCCTTTCGCTTTGGCTATGATGTAGTATATACCAATCTGCAGGCTGCCGGTGCTTACCGCGGCTATGGTGCGCCGCAGGGCATTTTTGCTGTGGAAACAGCGGTTAATGATTTGGCTGCACGCCTCAAGATGGACCCGATTAAGCTGCGTGAGATGAACATCACGCGCGAAGGCGATATCATGCCTGCTTATTATGGTGCGCCGAATACCAGCTGCTGTCTGGACAAGTGTCTGGCGCAGGTACGCGAGATGAGCGGCTGGGACGAAAAATTCCCGCTGCGTAAAATGCCCAATGGCAAGGTACGCACGATGGGCGTGGCGATTGCTATGCAGGGCAGTGCAATTCCCTTCCTTGATGTGGGTGGCGCAACGCTTAGATTAAATGATGACGGTCACTATACACTGCTGATTGGTGCAGCAGATATGGGTACTGGCTGTGATACTATTTTGGCACAGATGGCCGCCGAGGTTTTGGAGTGCGACTTTAACAACGTTATGGTTTTCGGTGCTGATACCGATGCTTCTCCGTATGACTCCGGCTCCTATGCTTCCAGTACAACCTATATTACCGGTAAGGCCGTTGAGGTTTGTGCGCAGCGTTTGCGCGGCAAAATCTGTCAGCTGGGCGCACGCCTGCTGGAATGCCCTGTCGAGCAGGTTGTGTTCGATGGCAAGGAAGTACGCGATACTGTTTCTGATAAGGCTGTGACGCTGTTTGATGTTGCAGTAGCTTCGCAGATGAACAACGATATCGCTTTGACGGAAACTGTAGAGCAGAACAGTGTGCTGTCGCCGCCGCCGTTCATGGCTGGTGTAGCCGAGGTGGAAACCGATTTGCTGACCGGCGAAGCACAGGTTGTGAATTTCTACGGCTCTGTTGACTGTGGTACGCCGATTAATCCGCATCTGGCAAAGGTGCAGACTGAGGGCGGTGTGCTTCAGGGCATTGGCATGGCGCTGATGGAGAATGTAACCTACAGTCCGAAGGGACGCGTTTATGAAAATTCCTTCATGCAGTACAAGGTTCCGAGCCGTGAGGATTTTGGCCATATCCATATTGATTTTGCCTCCAGCTATGAGGAAAGCGGTCCGTTTGGTGCGAAATCTGTAGGCGAGCTGGTTATCAATACGCCGGCACCGGCGATTGCTGACGCTATTTATCAGGCGACGGGCAAGAGATTCTATACTTTGCCTATTACGCCGGAGAAAATTGCTCTGGGTATCGACGAATGATAAAGCACCATCTGCTTCATAGCGGCTTCTAGACGTACTTCTAGTACGCCTTCGTCGCCGCTATTCGCATCTGGTACTTTCTAATTCGTCTTGGTGAATTCAAATTTTATAAACAAGTGTGGCGCTCTGCCACATTTGTTTTTTGCAAGCGTTACTCGCATGTGAGAGTGACGCTAAGATTGAGAGGTCCGTTATGAAAGACCAATATAAACGTAATATAGATTACCTGCGCATCTCCCTCACGGACCGCTGCAATCTGCACTGCCGCTATTGCCAGCCGGAGGTGGCGTGCTATGTGCCGCATGAGCAGATTCTGCGCTACGAGGAGCTTTTGCGTATCTGCCGTGCTGCCGTGCGCCTTGGCATCAGCAAATTTAAAATTACCGGTGGCGAGTCGCTGGTGCGCAAGGGCTGCGCTGCTTTCATCCGTGAACTGAAGCGCTTAGATGGCGTGGCGCAGGTTACGCTGACGACGAACGGCACGCTGCTGCCGCAGCTGTTGCCGGAGCTTGCTGCTGCAGGCCTCGACAGCATGAATATCAGTCTGGATACAACTGATGCACAGCAGTACAGAGAGCTGACAGGCGGCGATATCAAGACGGTTTTCGCTGGCCTAGCGGAGGCGAGGGCGGCAGGTATTCCCTTTAAGCTGAACTGCGTTCCATTGGCAGGCTTAGGTTTCGATGGCGTAAGGCAATTACTGAAATTGGCAGAGGAATATCAGGCACCGCTACGCTTTATTGAGCTGATGCCATTGGCCTGCAATGGCAGCTTGCAAGGCATTTCGGGCAGCGCGCTGCGCCAGCTTTGGGAACAGCACGGACTGCAGGTGACGCGAGATGAGCAGGTGTATGGCAATGGCCCGGCAAGCTACTATCGTTTGAGTGGCTGCAGTGTGCCCATCGGCTTCATCGAGCCGATACATAATCGCTTCTGTGCTGCTTGCAACCGCGTGCGCTTGACCTCGGTAGGCTTTTTGAAAACGTGTCTTTATAGCGCGGAGGGCCTTGATTTAGCAGCACTGCTGCGCAGCGGCGCTGATGACGCAAGGCTGGAGCAGGCGCTGCAGCAGACGATATGGCAGAAGCCATGGGGACATAAGTTTGACGTCAGTCCTGCGCAGTTTAATATGAGCCAGATTGGCGGCTGAGAGAGAAGGGATATAATGAGCGATTTTACACATTTTGATGCTGAGGGCAAGGCGATTATGGTAGATGTGAGCGAGAAAAATGCTAATATGCGTACAGCGGTTGCCATCGGCTCTATCATGGTGAGCAAGGAAATATATGAAAAGATTGCCGCAGGCACGGTGGAGAAGGGCGATGTTCTGGGTGTGGCGCGTGTGGCAGGCATTATGGCGGCAAAAAAGACCAGCGAGCTGATACCGCTCTGCCATATGCTGCCGCTTACGAGCTGCAAGCTTGATTTTGATTTGCAGCACAGCGATGATGAAATTTACGTTGTCAATGCTTCCTGCACGGTGAAAACCGTGGCGCAGACCGGCGTAGAGATGGAGGCCTTGACCGGCGTAAACATAGCGCTGTTGACAATTTATGATATGTGCAAGGCGATTGATAAGCATATGTCGATACAGCATGTGCATCTGGCCTATAAAAGCGGCGGAAAGAGTGGTGAATTTTTATGGCAGAGCTAAAGGGCATTATTAAGGCAGTGTGCCTGAGCGAAGCGAAGGGCACGGAAAAGCGTCCGGTGGCATCGGTGACGCTGATTGCCAATCATGGACTTTCAGGTGATGCGCACGCAGGCAATTGGCACCGTCAGGTGAGCCTGCTGAGTGCGGATAAGGTGGATGAGTTCAATGCACGTGGCGGTAAGGCGGAGATTGGTGCCTTCGGCGAGAATATTCTCGTCTCCGGTATTGATTTCAAAAGCCTGCCTGTAGGCAGCATTCTGCGTGCTGGTGAGGTTGTCTTGAAAATGAGCCAGATTGGCAAGGAATGTCACAGCCATTGCCAAATTTTTCACCGCGTGGGCGACTGCATCATGCCGCGTGAGGGCGTATTTGCGACAGTAGAGCACGGCGGCGAGCTGCACGCCGGCATGGAGCTGACTGTGGAGCCGCCGCCGGTGGACGCTCCGCTGCGTGCCGCCGTTATGACGCTTTCGGACAAGGGCTTCGCCGGAGAGCGCGTGGATACGAGCGGACCGCGTGCGGCGCAGCTGCTCAGTGAGGCTGGCTACGACGTTGTGGAGCAGGTGCTGCTGCCTGATGCGCAGAAGAAAATTGAGCGTGAGCTTATTCGTCTGGCGGACAGCAGACAGGTTGACTTGATTATTACCACGGGCGGCACAGGCTTTTCCCTGCGTGATGTGACGCCGGAGGCTACCTTGGCGGTGGCAACGCGCACTGCTCCCGGCATAGCCGAGGCGATTCGTGCCGAATCGCTGAAGATTACGCCGCGGGCGATGCTGAGCCGTGGTGCCAGCGTATTGCGCAACAAGACACTTATCGTCAACCTTCCGGGCAGCACGAAGGCAGTCGAGGAAGGGCTGGCGGTTATTTTGCCGCAGCTGGAGCATGGACTGCGTATCCTGAAGGGTACGGCCCATGATTGCGCACGCAAATGAGTACGCTGACAATGCTGGATTGGTCGCCGCTGTGGATATCGCTGCATACGGCAGTCGCAACGATTATCGTCGTTTTTTTCATCGGCGTGCTGCTGGCATGGCAGGTGGAGCGGCTGCACAGCGAAACGGGGAAGATTGTCGTAGACGCGATTATTACTCTGCCGATGGTGTTGCCGCCGACGGTTGCAGGCTTTTTCCTGCTTTACTTCTTTGGCAATAACCGCATGCTGGGACAGCTCATCTATGAAGTGTTCGGCGTGCGCATAGCGTTCAGCTGGCTGGCGACGGTGTTGGCGGCGGCGGTGATTTCCCTGCCGCTCATGTATCGTAGTGCGCGTGGCGCGTTGTCGCAGGTTGACCATGGCATCTTGGAGGCGGCGCAGTCGCTGGGCATGACGGAGTGGCGCATCTTTTGGCGCATCCACCTGCCTAATGCGCTGCCGGGTATAATTGCCGGAGGCCTGCTGGCGTTCGCCCGTGGTTTGGGCGAGTTCGGCGCGACGGCGATGATTGCCGGCAATATCGCCGGACGGACACGCACGCTGCCGCTGGCGGTGTACAGTGCTGTGGCTGCCGGCGACTGGGATGCCGCAGGCTGGTATGTGGCGGTTATTGTGGCGATTTGCTTAATGGTAGTTATCGGGTTGAACTGGTATCTATATAAAACGAAAAAGGAACAGGAGAAATAATAATGAAGAAGATTTTCTGCTTAGTTTGTTCGTTAATGTTAGTTTTATTGTTAGCAGGTTGTGGCGGCGGCGAAAAGGCTTCTGCACCGCAGCAGACGAAAACTTTGCGTCTGGCTGCTGCTGCCAGCATGGAGAAGGTGTTTACGCAAAAGCTGCTTCCGTTGTATCAGCAAAAGCATCCTGATGTAAAAATCGAAGGCATTTATGATGCCAGCGGCAAGCTGCAGGCACAGATTGAAAGCGGTCTGGCGGCTGATGTGTTTATTTCTGCTGCCAACAAGCAGATGAAGGCCTTGTCCGATAAGGGCTATATGGATAAGGAAACTGTGAAGCCGCTATTGGAGAACAAGCTTGTGCTCATCGTGCCGAAGCAGGGCGCTAATGCAGAAATCAAGGGCTTTGAAAACCTGACTGAGGCCAAGCATCCGGCGATTGGCGACCCTGCCAGCGTTCCTGCCGGTCAATATTCCAAGGAAGCACTGACGAAGCTGGGCGTTTGGGAGCAGGTAAGCGCGAAGGCCAGCCTAGGCACGAACGTAACGCAGGTGCTGAACTGGGTTGCTGAGGGCAGCGCTGATGCAGGTCTTGTTTATGCTACGGACGCAGCCTTGCTTAAGGACAAGGTGCAGATTGTTGCCGAAGCACCGCAGGGTGCGTTGCAGAAGCCGGTTATTTATCCTATCGGTGTGCTGCAAAAGGCGCCGCAGGCCGCAGCTGCGAAGGAGTTTGCTGCCTTCCTGCAGAGCGATGAGGCAATGAAAATTTTTGAAGAATATGGCTTTGCCAGAGCGAAATGAGGGATGAACAGTGAAGCTGATAAGAACTGAGGACGCAGTAGGCAGCGTTTTGTGTCACGACCTGACACAGATTATTAAGGGCGTGACGAAGGACGCAGTGTTCCGCAAGGGACATATCGTGCAGCCGGAGGATATTCCCGTGCTGCTTTCGATTGGTAAGGAGCATCTTTACGTGTGGGAGGCAGACGAAAGCATGCTGCACGAAAATGATGCGGCACGGATTCTCGTCGACCTGTGCAAGAGCGAGGGTATGAGCGAATCCGCCGTGAAGGAAGGCAAGATTGAGCTGGCGGCGGCTGTGGACGGCTTGTTCAAGGTGGACAGCAAGCGTTTGCAGCTCGTCAACAGCTTTGGCCAAATGATGATTGCTACACGTCATGGCAACACGCCGGTGCACAAGGGAGATAAGCTGTGCGGTACGCGCATAATTCCCTTGGTCATTGAAAAGGAAAAAATGCAGCGTGTACAGGAGCTGTGCGGTGCTGAGCCGCTGCTCAAGCTTTTGCCGTATCAAATCAAGCGTGCTGCTGTGCTGGCAACGGGCAGCGAGGTCTTCCACGGACGCATCAAGGATACGTTCACGCCGGTTATTGAAGCGAAGCTGGCAGAGTTTGGCGTGGAGGTTATCCATAAGGAGATTCTCGACGATGCACCGGAGCAGATTACGGCTGCTATCAAGAAGGCGATTGAAGAAAAGGGCGCGGAGCTTGTGCTCTGCACCGGCGGCATGAGCGTCGATCCTGACGACCAGACGCCGCTGGCCATCAAAAACACCGGCGCACGCATTGTTTCCTACGGTGCGCCCGTGCTGCCGGGAGCGATGTTTCTGCTTTCCTATTACGGTGAGCAGCAGGTGCCGGTGCTTGGCCTGCCGGGCTGCGTGATGTACGCCAAGCGCACGATTTTTGACCTCGCGCTGCCGCGCGTGCTGGCGCGTGATATTATCACGGCTGAGGAGCTGGCGGCGCTGGGCGAGGGCGGCCTGTGTCTGAACTGTGATGTTTGCACCTATCCGGCCTGCGGCTTCGGCAAGGGGTGGTAAGCATGGCTTATAAAGCACCTGAGCATTACCATGTCAAGGTGCGCGTTTATAATAACGAGATAGATTTCGGCAAGGGCGTGGCCGAGCTGCTGCGCCGCATTGCTGCGACTGGTTCGCTCTCGGCGGCCTATAAGTCGATGGGCATGTCGTCGAGCAAGGCGTGGAAGATACTGCGTCATGCGGAGGCTGACCTTGGCTTTGCGCTGGTGCATGGCAGCACAGGCGGCGCCAGCGGCGGCGGAACGGTGCTGACGGACGAGGGACGCCAGCTGCTGGAGCGGTACACTGCGTTTGATATGGCAGTGCAGGAGGCGGCGGAGAGGGCGTTTGAAAAATATTTTAAATAGAGCTAAAGGCTGTCGCGGGATTCTGCGGCAGCTTTTTTGTCAAAAATGTGAAAATTCTACTTGACCGAGACTCTTATACGTTGTATAATATTGTCCACTAGCTATTAGCAAATGATATCAATTTTAAGCTCATTTGATATGTATGCTTGTGGCTTATGTTTTTTTGATGAGTATTTTTTTTGGAAAGAAGGTTAAAGTATGAGTATTTTTACTGGAGCGATTGATTATTTTATTAAGGGTGGTCCCTGCATGTGGCCGCTGCTGCTGTGTTCCTTTGGTGCAATTGCCATTGGTGTGGAGCGTTATTTGTTTTACAAGAATGCTTTGTCCGGCAATGAATTTGCCAGCGATTTCTGCCGCCTGCTGAATGATTTTAATATTGTTGGCGCACGCCAGCTGGCAGAAGAGCATAAGGGCGAGGCTGCCAAGATGGCTGCTGATGTTCTGGATATTGAGGATGATTTAGGCGGTCGTCTGGATACTATTGTTTATACCAAGGCTGACCGTATTATCGACAGCCTCGAAAAAAATATCAACTATCTGAACGTTGTTATCGGTCTTTCGCCGATGCTTGGTCTTTTGGGTACCATTACCGGTATGATTTCTTCCTTCAACGCTTTGAACGAAAGAACCCAAAACCCGATGGCTGTAACCTCTGGTATCGGTGAAGCGCTGATTACCACGGTTTTTGGTCTGTGCATTGCGATTATGGGTATGTGCATCCATGCCTACCTGACCAGCAAAATTAAAACTGAAACCCTGAATATTAACGAGGTTGCTGATACTCTGGTGGATATTATCCAAGCTAAAGATGAGCATTTGCGTAATAAATGAGGGGCGGTGTAATTGATGCGTAGACGTCGTAAGAGAGAGATGAAATCTCCCGAGATTATGCTGAGTCCTATGATTGATATGATTTTCCTGCTGCTGGTATTCTTTATCGTCAGCACGATGTATATGAGCGAGGTTAAGACTATTCCTATTCGTCTGCCGCAGGCGCGTCATTCTGAAAATGTCAGCAAGAGCAATTTCAACGTTTCCATCAAGGCGGATGGCAGTCTTTATCTGGATGAGAATCCGATTGAAATGGATTTGCTGGTGCAGAATGCTGCTGCTGAAAGCAAGCGCGATTCTTCCTTCTCTGTTATCATCCGTGCAGAGGATGATGCTTCGTATAAAACTATTATTCAGCTGATGGATAAAATGAAAGGCGCAGGCGTAACTCGTTTTGGCCTGGCTACTGATTCAGGAGCAGGTGGCTACAAATGAAGGATGAACAACAAAGATTTGGCAAGGGCTTGGCTGTAGCTTTAGCGCTTCATCTTGTTGTGGCTGCCGGTCTCGGCTTCTTTGGCTATCACTTTACGCAGACGCCGCCAGAAATTCTGGAGGTTACTCTGGCCGGTGGTGGCGGCGGAGAGCAGGCTGAGGAAGAAGAGATTGAACAGGAAGAACAGCAGGAGCAAGAGGAGGTCATTGAGGATAAAGAGGATATCGTCGATGACAAGCTGAAGCCGAAGCAGGAACATAAGAAGAAGGTCGTGAAGAAGGCGACCTCTGCCCCCGGACCGAAATCGTCTGTTGCTAAGCCGGGCACTGGCCCTGGTGAAGGCGGCGGCTCCGGTGGCGGCAGCGGCGGTGGCGAAGGCAATGCTCAAGGCAGCGGTCAGGGCGAGGGTGCAGGTGTGCCCATTCGTCCGCCGCGCCTTATACGCGATACTAAGCCGTCCTATCCTGCATCTGCACGTAACATGGGCATCAGCGGCTCTGTAGGCGTGCGCGTGCTCGTCAGCGCTGACGGCGTGCCGGAGAGTGTAACCGTTGTTGCCTCCTCAGGTAACAGCGCAGTTGATGCAAGCGTTGTGGAGGCGGCCTATAAATGGCGCTTTGATCCGTCAAGGGATAAGTATGGCAAAAAGGTACGCTGCAATACAAGAAGGACGATTACGTTTAACTTGAGGTAAGTGAAAATATTTTTCAGAAGCACTGGTTTGTGTTAAGCATACTGGTGCTTCATTTTTTGTTGCTGAATAAAGCACTCGGAGTCAAAACTGTGTATGTTCTAGAAAAAAGAAAATTTCAGATAAAAGTGTTGACAAAAATGTGAAGGCGTGCTAGAATTATACCCGATAATTGATACTAATAAGAGACGCAAGATAAGTGGCACCCCCTATAAAGGATAAAACTTGCCAATAGAATAAACATCCTTGAACTTATGCGCCTCTTAATTATAATTAAATATAACGGCCAATTTGGCAGCTTCGTCCCACGCGGATGAATGCTTTGCAGGGAAGTCTGATGTAAATTCAGCGCTGTTCCGCAACTGTAATAATGAGTCGACGCATCATTAGGAAAAAAACTAACCTCTTACCAAGGGATGTAGAGACAATGACTTTAAGCCAGGGTACTGACAGATTGGTATTAGTAAAGATCAGCGAGAAAGGGCTTTATTAATTGTTGTAATTGTGTTTTATTACGCAATGAGTGGGTCTTTTTTTGCTTGATTTGTGCTGATTAGAGAGAAAATTATAGCACAGCTTGAGCTTTTGGGCTGCGCTATTTTTTTATTCAATCAAAATCGGTAAATTATATTATTTGATATAGTTTATTGTACTGGTTTGCTTGTTTATGTTTGCGGCAGACCGTTGAGAGTTGTGAAGAACAAAGGAGTATGAGTATGAAACGAGAGCTTAGTCAAAAAAGATGGAGAGCGCTGGCTACAGGCATTCTGCTGACTGTCAGCGCTTCTAGTGTTGTTGCTATGCCTGCATTTGCTGCAGACTATACCAGTAATCTTACTGGTGCTGTTGATCACGATCAGGCAATAATAGGAGAGGACGGCAATACTGTTACCAAAAGCGGCAATACTGTTACCTATGATTTTCAAGGTAAAGACCACACCTTTACTGTTGTAGATAAAGACGCCATCAGAACAAAAAAAGGTGAGTATATTTTCAATAATAAAGATAGCTTTGGTAATAAAGGTACTTTGCATTTATACCAGACAAATACTAAGTCTAATGCTAACAAGGGAGTAAGTGGCTTTGTGGCTGTAGGTGGTGGAAAGGTTACAGTGAACAGCAACCTGGATATCACTGCCTATTCTGATTACGCTTCTGTAGGTGTTACTGCTGGCGACGGCACGGAGCTGCTCATTAACGGCAACGTGAAGATGCGCAAGGATGATCCAAAGAATCCCTGGGGAATTATTACCAATAACGTACATGGTAATATCGGTCCTGGTGGTGTAACATCTATGGATCCGACAGACGTGAATTATACTGGTGCTCGTTGGCAGCCTAATGGCTTTAGTGTAGGAGCTTTGGGAACTCTTACCGTAAATGGCAATGTTGATGCTGCTGTACGCGGTACGGCAGTACAAACGGGAATTTATAATGCTATTAAGAATGTACATCCATACAATTTAGGAACTATCAACCTTATTGGTGATTCTATCAAAATAGAAACTCCCTCTGATGAAAGAAAAGCAGATGGCAGCTTCAAGGAAGCATATTATGCTATGGCTAGCTATGGCGGTACAGTTAATATTAACGTTGTTGATGCGAATCACAACGAGGATAAAAGCTCGATTGCTAATGAAAAGCTTGTAGCAGCTGAAGGCAAGACATCGAACATTATCGGCAACGTTATTGCTTTGAAACGCTCCGAGCGTACAGATAAGCCTGACGTTTATCAGGATGGACGCATCAACATCGGCCTGACCACGAAGGAATCTACCTGGAAGGGCGTTGTCGATAACGCAGGTGCTGCGCAGGCTGGCGAAGTAAATGTCTGGCTGAGCAATGGTGCACAGTGGACGCATGAGGCCACCTCGCGTACTGACGGTCTGGATGCCAGCAATATGCCTGCTTATAGCAAACCGAGCTACGATAACTTTGATGGTGTATCCTATGTTAATAAGCTGGTTGGTGGCAAACGTGTTGCTAACACCGGTTATATTTATCAAAATAGCGATGTTAAGCTGAACATTGCTAATTACAGCGGCTATAATACAATCATTTATAAGCACAATAATAACGGCACGCAAAAAGCTGATTATATTGGCGGCGATGTAACCATTCAGCATGCAGCTGCTGGTGCAAATATTACCTTGGCAACTGATAGGACAAATATTAACCTTGCTGATGATACAGAAATTGCAAATGTTCTTAATGCTTTGGCAAGCAAGCTGACCTATAGTGATTATGTGAAGGGCGAAAGAGAGCTTTCCGGTAAGGTTATCATTGCTTCCGGCCTTACTGCTTCTAGTATGACAGTTGATGCTAAGGGTATCATCAGGTTTGATGAAAAAACTGGCATGGGCGGTTACAAGAAGCCGCTGGCTGACGAACAGACAGAGAACAGCATTAACAGCGCTATTACTGGTACAGATGCGGATACTGCTTTCAAGGATGCTAATATTCTTCAGAAAGATAACAGCTATAAATTCACACAATCTACGACGATAATCGTTGACAGCGGTGCTGCTATTGATGCTAAAGCAGATGTAAAGATTAATGCAGAAAATGCAGGCCTGACGCTTGATTCAGAGCAAGGCATTCTTACTCATGGCAAAAATGTTGAAATAACCGCACGTACTCTGAATATCAATGCACAGGATAATGCTATTACTGCTGATGGAGGCAAGCTTATCAGCAAGGGTAAGACAAATATCAACAGCGAGGATAAATCTGCTGATCCTACAGCAAAGAATGCTGTTGTTGCAAAGAATGGCGCAGAGGTTACTTTGGGCTATGGCACTATCAAGGGCAATATAATCAGTGATACTTCCGTGGTAACCATAAATGAGGACAATAAAGACGGTTCTGTAGAAGGTAATCTTGCTGTTGCTAATGGCGGTACTTTGAAGCTCTCTGTTGCAGGCTTACTTGGAAAATTAAATGGCGACATTGTGCCGTCAAGTGATATTGCAATCGTAGCTTCTGGTGCTTCTACTGGCAAGGTTGACCTGACCGTTGCTAATGGTGCAGTTTGGACGGGTGGCTTGAAGGATCCTGGTGCTGAGCTGAATCTGACGCTTTCCGGCGGCAGCTGGATGAACACCAATACTGCTGACACTACCGTTAAGAGCTTGAAGGGCGGCAACGGCGTTGTCAAAACTATTAAGTATAAGGATCCGTCCTCTGCAGCTAACGTGGATGTTGAGATTCCTGTCAACGGTTACATCGGCATGCAGCCGGAAGCTGGTGCAGTGACGATTGAAAATTATAGCGGTACGCATATTGTCAGCTACGACCATGACAATGCCGGTACGACAGTTGGCGATTACAAGGGCGGCAACTTCACCGTTAATAAGGCAGATGCCGGTTCTATGCTGATTGCAGTAACCAAAACCAATAGAAAGAAAGGCGAAACCGGCGATCAGGATGCAGTAGAAGCTATCTTAAGCGCATTGAGTCAGAAGTTCTATTACACAAATGCTGGTACTGACAATAATCTGCAGGGCAAGGCGATGATTGCTTCCGGCCTGACCTCCTCCAGCATTTCCCGCTGGATCGGCGATATGACCTTTGATAGCACTCATGGCGGCGTAGGCAGCTTTGTGGCTGGCAGCGGTATCAATATTACCGGTGATTATGAAACAGCCTTGATGAAGGGCGCAAGAGCAGCGACGACGAGCGCAATGCTTTCCTGGCGTGATAATGCAGCGAACGTAATTTACCGTGGCGACCTGCTGCGCGCGCATATGGAAAGCGACGGCATTTGGGCAAAAACCTTCGGCGGCAAGGACAGCTACAATGCCAACGCAGTTGAACTGAGCAACAGCTACTGGGGCGCACAGGTTGGCTTCGACCGCATGTATGATAACGGCTGGATTGCCGGCATTGGCCTCGACTACCAGAAGGGAAAATCCACCTACGTATATGATGATGAGCTGTTTGGCGCAATCGGCGGTAACAGCGGCGATAACAAGCTGTACAGCATTGGCCTGTATGCCTCTAAGGATTTGGGCAACGGCGCTCACCTCGACGTTGCAGCGAAGGCTGGCAGCGTAGAAAATGATTTCACTGTACACAATGGCATCGGCACCGAGCTGACCGGCAAGTACAGAAATCGTGGCTACAGTGGCACCTTAAGCCTGGCAAAGCGTCTGGGTACAGACAAGAGCTATCTGGAGCCGCAGGCACAGCTGACATGGGCACATCTGGGCGGCAGAAGCTTTGCTGCAGCTGCTGATATCGGTGAGGTGCTGACTGTAAACCAAGATGGCTATGACAGCTTAGTTGGCCGTCTGGGACTGGAGCTGGGCAAGAAAGGTCATCTGGGCTCTGTATATGCTCGCTTTGGCTTGGCACATGAATTCTCCGGTGATATCACCGGTAACTATAACGCAGAGGATGGCGGCAGCAAGACCACCTCTGTAGAAACCAAGGGAACCTGGGCAGAAATGAGCCTGGGCACCACTCTGAACATTAAACCGAATGCTATGGCTTACTTCGATGTATCCCGCACCTATGGCGCTGATTATGAGCATGACTGGAAGTTCAGCGGCGGTCTGCGCTTCGCGCTTGACCGTCTGCCGAAGCAGAGTCAGCAGGAAATCAGCGGTCAGGCTGAGGCTGAGAAGCTTATCGCAGGCGAGGGCGCAGCACAGGATTATGCAGCAGCTAATGCAAAGGCTGCTTCTATGCCGGTAGCGGAGGAGCAGGAGGCTGTTCTTAATGCTGAGCCTATTACGCAGGAAGAAGAGACTGTAGAGGTAGAGCAGGCTGCTCCGGTTTACACGGAAACCGTAACCACCTACGACGCACCGGAAGCAACTGCTGATAACTTTGATGACATGACCTTTGATCTGGCTCCTGTTGTTGTTACGGCATCCCGCATCGAGCAATCCATTCTGAAGGCTAAGGCAGACATGAGCGTTGTTGGCCGTGAGGAAATTGAGAAGATGCATATGGACAACGTAGAGGATGCTCTGCGTACTGTTCCCGGCGTGCAGTTCCTGGATTATGGCTCCAACGGTATGAATGCCAATGTCAGCGGTATCCGCATCAATGGCAGCAAGGACGTTGTTATTCTTGTTGACGGCGTGCGTGTCAACGACTTTAAGGGCGCTGGCAGCAGCGGCTACATGTTTGCATCACTGATGAACAACATGGATAACATTGAGCGCGTGGAGGTTATGCGTGGCAGTGCGGCAACGATGTATGGCAGCGGTGCCAAAGGCGGCGTTATCAACATCATCACCAGAAAGCCTGACGGAGCAAAAACTGTTATTGACGTTTCCATGGGCAGCTTTAATAAAGAAGCCTACAAATTCAATACCCAGGCTGCTAAAGATAAGGTTAGCTACAATATTTACCATGACAGAACAATTTCCGGTTCCACCAAGGATGGCAGCGGCAAGGAATGGCCTGGCCAAAGCAACACGAAGAGCAGTGGTGCGAAGGTTGAGTACAGATTCAATGATGCTAATAAGCTGACAGTGAACTATGAAACAATCGGCTCCAACTTCAGCGGTACAGATCTTGTATACGGCGGTCATTATGACGGCATGTACGACAGCAACAGCATTACCCTGAAGCATGATTGGCAGATTAATGACCAGTGGAGCAACACCATGTTGTATCGCACGACTGAGGAAAAATCCTCTTGGTTTAAGTTTGGCGGCAGGGATACAGATATTACTGCGCCGATTACCGGCAATCTGGAATATAAGCTTTATAGCGATAACTTCAAGTATCAGACAGACAGATATACGATGGTCGGAGGCATTGAATACAGCAAGGGTAGAGATAACGATGCCAAGAAGGAGAGCAACAATACTTCCTTGTTCCTGCAGGGAGATTGGGAGCTTGTGCCGCATGTAACCCTGTCCGGCGGTGTACGTCATGACAGACCGGAAAGCTTTGAAACACACAACTCCTTCAGCTATAAGCTGGGCTGGGATATTACCGAGAAGGATACCATTTATGCAGGACGCAGTGACTATTACATTTTGCCTAGCCTGTCACAGCTTTATGACAATAAATACGGTAATGCTAACCTGCGTGCTTCCGAAGGCCGCACGACGAGCATTGGCTATAACCATGAATTCACACCTGAAAACTACATGATGTGGAGCTGGTTTGAAACCAAGTCCAGAGTCGGTATGTCAATCAACAGTCCGATGGATCCGGATGATCCGACCTATGGTCAGTATACCAATAGTGAGGGCGGTATTTCCCGTGGCTGGAATCTGCAGTATGATGCACGTCTCAGCGATACTGTAAGCATCAAGCTGGGCTGGTCGCATCTGTTCTATGATGACAAGGACAACTTTACGATGGGCTATGCACCGAAGGATAAAGCAACCTTTGGCGTATATTATGACAAGGATAAGTTCGGTGCTGCCTTCGACGGCTTCTACTTCATCCGTGATACGAAGGGTATCAAGGATGGCGAGAAGGGCTGGCCTTGCGATAAGTATGGCGTTTATAATCTTGCTCTCAACTACACGGCTGACAAGCAGACGAAGTTCTACTTCAAGGTGGACAACATCTTCAATAAGCTGTGGGCTGAGCACACAGACGTTATCTGGGGCGGCGGTGCTGACAGCTGGTACGCAATGCCTGGCAGAAGCTTCATGATGGGTATGCAGTACACCTTCTAATACAAGTCCTAATATGCTTTATACGGAGCAGAACGCTCTGCTCCGTAATATATAAAAACTTTTTTTGATGCAAAGGAGACTATTATCATGGCGAAAGCAATTAAAGAAGAAACTAAGGTAATCGAAATGGAAAACAAAATTGAGAAAATGACTCAATTCTTGGCTGATAATAAAATTGAATGCTTCGATATCCAAAAGCTGGAAGACGAGCATCACACCACCATCTTCCGCAGCCGTATGGAAGTAAAAGGGCAGCTGCTGCCGATGGCTCTGCTGATGGATGACAGCGTATACATGATGCTGCAGGTACAAATCGCACCGCAGGTAATCGACGAAGAAAAGCTGAAAGCGCTTGCCGGTGCTATCAACAACATGAACAACAACGTGCGTCCGTTCAAATTTACCGTTTCCGACAGAGGCGACTTCATGCTGAACGCTTGCATCACCGCTGAAAACAACACCTTTAACCCGGCACTTGTGAATGCTATCATGGGCGAAGCAGTGAAATTTATGGAAGCACAATACGGCAACATCATGGAAGCTGTTTGGGCTAAATAAGGGAGGCTATAAAAATGAAAAAGCTATCTACCTTACTGATGAGTGCTGTTATGGCTTTGGGCATCAGCGCCAGCGCTTTCGCTGCTCCTGTTGGTGTTGTAAACGTAAATGCTATTCTGAACAACTATCCCGGCATCACCGAGATTGCTCAATCCGTAGCACAGGAGAAGGCTCGCCTGCAGGACGAATTCAACAAGCAATCCGCTAATATGAGCGATGCTGATAAGCAGGCTCTGGCGCAAAAGCTCAACCAGCAGCTGGCTGATTTTGAACAGAAGAAGATGACTCCTGTACAAAAGAAAATTAACAAAACTATTCTTAGCGTAGCAAAGGCTCACGACATCGACAGCGTTGTAAACATGAATGCTATGGTAGCAGGCGGTAAGGATCTTACAGAAGAGGTTATCAAAGCGCTGAAATGAAAACAGCGTTTAGATGATAAGCTAGACTTTCTCGCTATGAAATCCCGGGCTGCCTTGATGAGTAGCAGCCTGCGGGATTTTCATATAGAACTGTACGGAGCGTATCTCTGTACAATGGGGGCAGCAGAAGCAGCGGTTGTTTCTGCTTTTTCCTGATTTTTTTTGATAAGGAGGACTATATGCTGAAGCTAAGTCGAAAAAAGAAAAATACTTGGTTAGCACTTGCCGTTGCTGCAAGTATTATGGGCGGTGGCTCTGTTTTTGCAGCAGAAACTGCAAATTATACGGCTACCATTACTGGTGATTCAGATCTTGATAGTGCATATGCAGATGTAATTAAGGACGGAGTGTACACCTTTACTCAGGATACGCAAATTTCTCATAATAAATTTGCCATTAACCTGATGGAAAGTGCAAAAATCAACGCAGAGGGTAAAACCTTAACCTTAAATGTTAAGGATGCTAAAAGTTCTGGCTTTGGTATTCATTTAAGCCAGCCAAATACTCTGTATATCAAAGCTAATACTGTAAAAATGAACCTGAAAGGTACTGGCATTGGTGATGATGGCTTGCAGGGTGTACGACTGAATAATACTAATGCCAAGCTGACTGTTGATGGCAATATGGACATTAAAGCCGATGGTACTAAGAATACCTGTGGTATTTATACAAAAGGCACTGTTGTTGTCAATGGTAATGTAAAAACAAATATTAATGGCAACGGTGGCGGCAATGATTATTATGGTGCATCCGGAATATATGTTTCAAGTAACCATGGTGATACAAAAGGCGGCAGCGTAACTATCAATGGTAATGTAGATCTACTTGGTAATGCTAATGGCCTTTTGGTTAATATGGGCGGCAGTAAAATTAACGTTGACGGTGGCAAAATAGAGGTTTTTGACTTCTTGGATAAGGGCTATGCTGCTATCAGAGCGGAGAACGGCACTGTAAATATGAATGTTCTTCAAGACGAGAATGGCAATGTAACCGGTGCCGGTAATAATCAAGTTAATATTACCGGTAATTTGGGGGTTTCTACCGGTGCAGTCAATGCCGTTGATAAGCATGGCACAAAGAGCGAAATCAACCTGGGCTTAAGCACGAAGGATTCCGTTCTGACTGGCGTTGTGGAAAACACCTTTGATGATGAAGGTAATAAGGCTGGCGACTACACCTTTACCGGTGCTGTAAACCTGTGGCTGCAAAATGGTGCAACCTGGAACAATGAAAAGGTTGGCACTACACTAGGCGATTTGGAGGATAGCCTTGAGGAGTTTGCAGGCAGTCATGTAGCTAAATTTGTTGGTGGCAATGATGCTGACCATGTAGGCAATATCTTCCAAAAAACTGCAGAAAGCCTGACCATTGATAACTATAGCGGTCACACTAATATCTTCTATGATCATACAGGCAGTGGCGAATCTAAAGGTCACTATAAGGCTGGCGAAACCATTATTAAGAATGCAGAGACAGGCTCTGTTGTAAACCTGATCACTGGTAATAATGATGTAAAGATGACTGATGAAAACAGCGTCAACAAGGTATTGAATGCCTTGGCAAGCAAACTGACCTATAGCAATTTTACTAAGGGCGAAAACAACCTGAAGGGTTATGTAAAGATTGCTGATGGCCTGACTGCATCTAGTGCTACTAAAGCATATGGCGATATCACCTTTAGCACATCTGATGGTAAAGGATCCTGCGCTGGTGCTGTGAAGCCGGAACCTGTAGATCCGCCTAAAACTGATTTTACCACTGTTCTGACCGGTGATGCGGCAACCGATAAGGAATATGTCGGCAACATTAAAGATGGCAAGTATATTTTTGACGGAGATTCTACGATTAAGGCAAAAGGTGTTGCTACCGCCATTGATGTAAAAAAACCGCTGACCATTGACGCCGGAGAATATCAGCTTGTTGTAGAGGGTACAGGTTTTGTATGGGGATCTATACCTGCTACATTTAACCAAAATGTTGAGGGAACGACAAGTATTACGGCAGGCGAGCTGGTGATTGGCAATGCTAAGAATCAGATGGCACGTTCCGGCATTGTTGCTAACAAAGGTACTGTAGATATCAAGAGTAATGTAAAAGTATATGCTTATAATGATGATGATGGCAATAATGCTTACGGCATTTTGGCACAGAACAATGGCAGTACTGTAAATATTCATGGTGATCTTGAGCTAGTGACAAATTGTTGGAAGACATCAAACCGGGCTGATGGTCTGGTGGCAGAAAGCACGCAGGAAGTTGGTAAAGGCTCAACTATCACTGTTGATGGCAAGGCTGATATCAACATCAAAAACGGCAATGCCATTAGCGCTATCAGAAATTATTCTGCTGTAAGTGTAGGCGGCGGCACGATTCAGATCGCTGAAAATAAGGATAAGGAATATTATGCTCTGAAGGCTGATGGCGGCGTTGTTAATGTAAACATGAATGCTGCTAAGGATGGCGCAGGCGCTGCTAATACAGTTATCAAGGGCAATATCAGTGCTTATAGTGAATTGGCTGCAAAGAAGGAAGATTATTCTGGTAGGGACAGCACTATTAATATAGGCTTATCCGGTAAGAAATCCTCTTGGACAGGTGTTGCTTTTGTTAATGATATTGACGGAGGTTGGCTTAAATACAATGGTATAGCTAATCTCTATGTTTCTAACGGTGCAACCTGGAACAATCAGGCTTGGGGTAAGACCAATGAGGCTTTTGAAGGCAGCCATATCACTAAATTAGCTGGTGGTGCTAGCAAGGAGACGGCTGGCATTATCCGTCAAAATGATGTTAATAATATTACCATTGACAATTACAGCGGTAATATGAAGCTGATTTATCAAGGCAATAAGGGCACCAATACCTTTGCCGGCGGCGACACTGTTATTAAGTCAGCTGCTGCAGGCTCCTATATTTTAGTTATTGGTGAAAATACCGGTATCAATGTAACTGACGCTGATGCTGTCAGCGATAGCTTAAATGCTTTGGCAGGCAAGCTGTATTATACTGGTTATGTTGGTCAAAAAGAAAATAATCTTACCGGTCAGGTACAGATTGCTTCCGGTTTGACAGGCAGCAGTCAAGCAACTGATTTGAAGGACATCACCTTCAGCGAAGAAGATGGTAAGGGCTCCACCGGCTCCGGCACAATTGTAGTTCCGGGCGAGCAGACTAAAGATTCCTTTACTACGGAAATCACCGGCCTGAAGCAGTCTGCTTATATGAACGGCGGCGTGCAAAGAGATGATAAATCCTACGTCTTTACCAAGGATACGACCATTAACGTTAATCAGATGACGTTTAAGGAAAAAGTTGCTGATAGTCAGTTTGCCGATGACTACATTATTAGCGGTGCAGCTGTACAAAACGGCAAAGGCGTTAAGGATTTGGTGATTAAGGCTGAGGACAAGACTCTGAAGCTGAATGTTGCGTTGGATGATAATACAACTCCTCCTAATCCTGCTCCTGGTATTCTTACAAACAGACTCCCGCTGCGTGGTATTGATAACAGTGTGGCAGGAAGTACCACTAATGTTACTGCTGGTACCTTAGATATTAATGTTGATAATACTTATTTACGTAAATCTGGGCAGAACAAACTTATTGATCCGTCCTCTGCAATCGGCATTTATGCAAACAGCACTGGTGAGAAGGCAACCGTAATTGTTAATGCCAATACTTCTATTAAGGCTCATGGCCATAATAATGTATATGGCGTTAATGCTAACGGCAATTCCGAAATCAAGCTGAACGGCGACCTGACTATGGCTAAGGACGGCGACAAGTGGGCTATCGAAAACGTTATCAATGGCGATGTTACGACTGCTCTTGGTGAAGCATCCTGGAAAAATATTGCAGGCATCAACGCTAACGGCGCAGGTGCTAACGTAACTGTTGACGGCAAGACTACTATTGCAGCTAACGGCTCCGGTGTGGTAGCAGTAGATGGTGGTACTGTAAATCTGGGTGCTGCTGATATTGAAATAGATAACAGCGATGAAAAATGGTATCACTACCATGCTTTAGGCGCTGCTCTGGGTACTGTTAATGTAGGCGACGAAGGCAAGACCGTTACCGTTAAGGGTAATGCAGGCCTCTTCGGTAAGCAGGACCAGAAATTTGCTAGCGACAGCAAGGAATCTGTTATCAACCTGAAGCTGACAACAGCTGATTCCTCTTGGACCGGCGTTGCATACAAACATTTCGATGCAGAAAAAGATGCCGGCCTGAGCGGCTCCATGAACCTGACTCTGGCTAACGGCGCTTCCTGGACGAACGAGAAGTATGGCTATACCTATGGCGATGCTGAATTTGGTAAGTATAAATTCAACGGCAGCGAAATCGCTAACTTCGTTGGCGGTGCAAGCGATGCCAAAGCTGGCAATATCTTCCAAAAGGATAGCAACAGCCTGACCATCGACAACTACAGCGGCAACACAAACATCTACTATGCGCATGAAGGCAATGGCGAAGCTGCTGAGAACTATAAGGCTGGCGACACCATTATCAAGCACGCAGCAGAAGGCTCTGTAGTATCCCTGATTACCGATAACACCGGTGTTGCTATGGGCAACTCTGAAAGCGTTGCCAAGGTGCTGAATGCGTTGGCAGGCAAACTGACCTACAGCAATTTTGCAACTGAGAAGAACTTGTCTGGTTTCGTGAAGATTGCTGACGGCCTGACTGCAGGCAGCAAGGCTTTGGAAACCGGCAATATTACCTTTAATGAAGCAGATGGTAAGGGCAGCCTGAAGAAGGAAGACGTTAAACCGGAACCTCCGAAACCGGAGCCTGAAAAACCGGAGCCTCCGAAACCGGAACCTGAAAAACCAGAGCCTCCGAAACCGGAGCCTGAAAAACCAGAGCCTCCGACACCGACTGTGCCTAGCGAATTCAACCAAGGTATTACCGGTAACCCTGATAAAGATAAAGACAATGCATACGTTATTAAAGACGGCAAATATGTTTTTGAGAAGGATACCGAAATTACTTCTAGCACAGCCGTAAATGCTAAAAGTAAGGATATTACCATTGATAACAGCAACAGTAAGCTTGTACTGAACGGCTCTATGTTTGGTATTAACGCTGAAGGCAAAACTGTTACTGTTAATGGCGTAACGGAAATCAATAGTGATAATATTGCTATTAACGTTATGTTTGATGGTAATGTAATCCTGGATAATGGTGCAACCATTAACGGTAATATTGAAGGCTTCATGGGTGGCAATATTTCCATCAACAAAAACGAGAAGCCTGCAGCAACCGTTATTAACGGTGACATAAAACTGGATGGCTGCTCTGCTGATATTGCTTTAGTAGGCAAAGATTCGACGCTGAACGGTAGCTACGAGCTTGAAGACAGCAAGCTGCAGCTGACCATTAAGGATAAAGCTACTTGGGACTTCAAGGGTGGTAAAGGTGATGGCTTAACCCTTGTTGGCGGTAAGACTGAAGCTGCTTCTGGCTTCATTATTATGAACGATGCTTCTAGTGGTGCAACAACCTATAGCCTGAGAGCAATTACTCCTTCTGCAAGTGGCATGACTGTTGATAACTATTCTGGTTGGGAAACCTTTATTTATGCGCATAACAATGATGGTGACGAGGTTGCTGATTATATTGGCGGCGACGTATCCATTAAAAAAGCAGAAACTGGCTCCGGCGTAATTCTGTCCACTGATAACAGCGGTATCACCATGACTGATAAGACTGCTGTTGAAGCAGCTCTGAAGGCTCTGGCACAGAAGATTACCTATATCGACCACGAAGCAAACGGCGCTAACCTGACCGGTAAGGTGCAGATTGCTGACGGCCTGACTGCTTCCAGCAACGCTTTGAACATTGGCGAGATGCTTTGGGATGAAAACGGTAAAGGTCAATACAAGGATGGCAGTGTTACCTGGAATCCTGGTACGGAAGGCCCTGGTACAGGAGGCGACAGCTCTAACAAAATTACCGAAGGCGATTACGAAACCTTTGTTATGAAGGGCGTAAGAAGCGCAGCAACCACCTCCATGCACACCTGGCGCGACAACATGCAGGACACCTATACCGGTGCAGACATGGCTGACGAAGACGGCATGTTCGCAAAAGCTCTGGGCGGCAAGACCAGCTCCGATGTAAGCGGTCTGAAGGACAGCAACAGCTACTATGGCGTACAGGTTGGCTATGACAGAGCTCTGGCAAACGGCTGGCATACCGGCATTGCCTTCGATTACCGCGATGGCGATTCCAACTACCTGCTGGGTGGCAAGGGCGATAACCAAATGTACAGCTTCGGCGTATATGGCGTGAAGAATTTCGACAACAATGCCTTCTTCCGTGTAGCAGCGAAGGTTGGCCGCGTTGAAAATGAATACGACGTATACAACGAAATCCGTAGCCTGAAGCTGCATGGCGACTACAAGTCCAATGCTTATGGCTTGACCATGGAGGTTGGCAAGACCTTCGGTACTGAAGAAACATACTTTACTCCGAAAGCACAGCTGACCTGGTCTCAAGTAGGCGCTAAGGATTACACTGCATCCACCGGCAAAGCTGAAATGCAAATTGAGCAAGACAGCTACAGCAGCTTCGTAGGCAGAATGGGCTTCGAAGCAGGCATTAAGAGTGCAAAGGGCCGCGTATATGCAGGTCTGTTTGCAGCTCATGAATTCAACGGCGACATCAGTGCAAACTACTTTGCAAATGATGGCAACGGTAAGCACACCAGCTTCAACGGCGAAGATACCTGGATGGAAATGAAGCTTGGCGGTACTTATGACTTCAGCAAGTCTGCACATCTGTATGCAGATATTGCTAAGGACTTTGGCGGCGACTTCGAGCGTAAGTGGAAGCTTAACGCCGGCCTCCGTTTTGAGTTCTAATAAATTTATTTAGCTCTCTCATTTTTTCATACTCTGCTGTGGCGCTGCCGAGGCAGCGTCGCAGCAACTCTCAAAACTCTTAAACTCTCAAATACTTATATACTCAAAAAAGCAGCTCTGGGATGCGTGGTGCGTCCCGGGGCTGCTTTGTTTGTGGTTGAGCTTAATTTGTTGCGATTTCGACCTTCTTGCCACTGAAGGCAATGCCGTATTTGTAAACGGTAGTTATTCCGTGAGACATGAGCTCGGTATCATAATGCTTGCTTTCAATTTGCGCTAAGGCTTCTGCTGCCAAAGCTTTCAGCTGTTCTTCCGTCGCATCCTTAGCAGCCTTGATTTCAATAATGATACCTGGCATAGCAGCAGTTTTAGGCTGTAACTGGATATCATAACGACCTTCACCGCTTTCACGGTTGGAGCTGACGTAATAGGTATTGGTGAATAATCCTGTCATACCTAAAAGCAGCCCCTGGTAATAGTTTTCTTTGAGCGTGTCATAGTAGCTGACAGTTTCCAACAAAAATTTTCTGAGGGTTTGCTGCAAGGCCGATGAGTTTTTAGTGATTAAATATTGCTGCAGCTGATTGATAATTCCGTTGTCAATGTTATCAGCCAGCAAAGCAATGATTTCGTTGTTATATACAGTGCGAATTTCCTTATTGGGAATAGCCAGCTCGCAGAAGTTGACGCCATTGATGCGCCTTGTATGAACTGCCTTCAGATAACCAGTCATGAGCAGAAAGCCGAAGATAATGGTCTGGTTATCCTTGAGCTTGGGATAGATGATATTTGTTTCAATAACAGAATTAATCGTGATGCCGTTTAATAATGCACGTAGGTTTTCACAGGTAGAGCTGTCAAGACCTTTGATTATTTCACGGATTGTGGAGTTGGCAGATGTTTGCACCCAATATGGTTCTGCTTCGCAATAATTGTTGAAGTATTTGAGCACTGACCAGGGATTATATATTTCTGTGTTGCCGAATTTATAGCCGTCATACCATTCTTGTAGCTCAGACATTTTATCGTCAGCTTGATAATATGTAGCCATAGCCTGCACCTCTTCAGTAGTGAAGCCAAAATAATCGCTATAACGACGCTCAAGCAGCGAATTTACATTGATATTATTTAGACCACTAAAAATACTTTCTTTGGCAACACGTAGAATACCAGTTAAAAATCCGAAGGCTATATGCGGATTATCCTTTAAGGCAGAGGAGAATAGGTCTCTTATAAATTGAATGGCCTGCTCATAGAAGCCGTTGATATAACCAGCCTGAATAGGTGTGTCATATTCATCTATGATGATGATTGGCTGCTGTCTGTAGTGCTCATGCAGCATTTGCGAAAGGCGCAGAAGGCTGGTCGCATAGTCTGTTATATTACCTGTGCCTGCAATAATTTTTTCGTAGAAAGCAGTATTAGACAATCTAGTGCTTTTTTTTAGCTCCTTATGACGCAGAAATTCGTCGGTTATAGTTGCTTTTAGGCGAGAATATAAATCTTGCCAATTATCTTTATTAGCATCCTTCAAGCTGAGAAAAATAACAGGATATTTTCCCTGCTGACTTGTGTATTTTTCGCCTGCATGCCAAATCTTTTTATCTTTGAAATATTTGCTGGTATCTTCAGGTGTCTTTTCAAAGAATGTGC
>OQVS01000146.1_pt1 | contig 39902 bp, 54 predicted proteins | sample 1691601 | NCBI WGS metagenome assembly OQVS01 (sample SAMN03418268, study PRJEB22391) | human gut metagenome | biome: human-gut; feature: organic feature; material: feces | host: Homo sapiens | place: Tanzania | collected 2013-01 | reverse complement strand
GCACCGCGTCCGGCGGGTCGGCTTTGACTACGAGCTTCTGTGCCTAAGATTTGCCCAGCTTCCCAGTGCCCATGGGCAATGCAGGTGCCCACAGGTCATTGATGCCCGCTCACGGCGGCTGAAACAACACGGAGTATCTCCCTTATCACGCCACCGCCTACATATAGGCGCAGGCGGTTCGCTTCTCACGCTTCAGGAGACTTTCGCATTTCGCCGATACTGTCCGAGGCGGTTCGGCGCAGTAGCCTCAAGCGAAAGAGCGAGGCCTTGCGGCGAACAGAATGTGTCCAAGAGACGCCGATTTCCGCAACGAATCAATGGACGGACAGCGAGCAGGTATGAAGAAAGGACGCCACTCGACGGCGTCCTTGGAGCGGATGACGGGACTCGAACCCGCAATGACCGGCTTGGAGGGCCGGTGCCTCACCAATTAGACGACATCCGCATATGTAAAGAAGTTGGACTCCGTAGAGTTGAATTAAAATGGAGCTGCTGGGGAGGCTCGAACTCCCGACCTGCGGGTTACAAATCCGCCGCTCTACCTACTGAGCTACAGCAGCATAGGTGATAGATGGGGTGAAGCCCCCACAGGCGGTGCGGCTGAAATTTAATTTTCAACTGCGTTGTCTGTGAGGGCTTCGTACAGTGGGGGGATAAAAATGAAAAGAAAGAGAAAAAGTGTGGATTGGAGCTGACGGTGGGGGTCGAACCCACGACCTGCGCGTTACGAGTGCGCCGCTCTGCCTACTGAGCTACACCAGCAAGTTTTGGTAGTTGGCGGCGGCCTCCGTACAGGAGGCCACCGCCTTCTCTCGAAAGAGAAACGAAGAGAGATGAATACCGGCGGGGTGGGTGGAACGCCGGTTGGCAATGGCGGCTGGGGTCGAACCAGCATAACGTTGTCTGTGAGAGAGGCACGGCATTACCATTATGCTACGCCATCATGTGGTTTGAAGAATTAAGGCTGGGCGGCGGCCTTACCAACGTCGCCCAAGCCCAAATTCTCCCCGTTAAGGCACATCCTCGGTTGAGGATGGTAAGGGCGACGACCGGACTCGAACCGGCACAATCCCACAGCCCTCAAGGAGCTCTCTTAGGCGGGATGCACTACCATCTATTGTGCTACTTGTCGCCGTTTGGGGTGACGGAGGAGCTGCTAAGATGGCCGCAACCCCTCCGTGTTGCATCACCGTGGGGGGGGAATCGGTGCTGCATGATGAAGAAAGAGGTTCTCACGTCCGCTGATGATTGGAAAAGATGAAGGTGAAGACAACAGCGGTGAAAACAGTTGGCGCACCGAACGGAGTCGAACCATTCAAAGCTCCCCTACCGGAGCCGGCACGGTATCAAAGCAGCCTCCGCGCACTTCCCTCAGGAGGCTGGTTTTATGTTGCGCTTACGAGTTTGATAAAAGAAAGAAGAAAACCGGAGAGGGTTTAGGAATCTTGACGTTTATACTTCCCTAAAAGAGAAAAATGTCAATTCTAATCGAGCTTTGCGGCTTCGATTTCCTTGCCCTGTCCACGGTTCAATACTAACACGAACGTAGGAAAATGTCAAGTCGAATTATAAAGACAAAAAATCTAACCGGCAGGACATACGCCTAAATCAGCCGTTTCTACAAAAAGCATAGTTGTGGTGCTGGGTTTGAGACTTGACAAAATATTTAGAAGGAGAATAAAAACAACTTGACAATTTTTTTGATTTTGTAGCGATTTTGACTTGACAAAATTTTATGTTCGTGTTTATAATGGGACATGGCCCCACAAACAAGAATGATTTCCCCACGTTTTCCCATAGATGAAAACGCTTTCCCCAAAAGGAGCCATTGTTGGTCAAAACAAATAAATTCCCGCTCCTTTTAGACATCAGAATAAAAGAGAGCGACTTTTTTGTTATCATTTTCAAGTTGGAATATTCTGGAATAGTCCAACCGAGCACAAGTGTTCACCATCTACGGAGGTGAGGATTATTACAATCAAGCTATCAACACTGGGCGTCACGCCACAGAAAGCAAAGCAATTCGAGAAAAAGGGCATCTACTCTGCAGAAGACCTGCTGAGGTATATACCGAAAAGCTACAAGGACTACAGACAGCTTGCTCCTTATTTAATAGACGGCGCTGAACAGGCCTGCCTTGTCACAGTGGATGAGGTAAAGTCCTTCGGACAGGAACTCCGCTACAAAGGCTCATACGTTCAGACTTCATCCAAGACGCCCATGCTCATTGCCTACTGCACGATGCCACAGAGTGGGCAAAAGCTGGTCATCACATGGTTCCGACAGAACTACCTGTTCCGAAAGGTGTCCAGTTGCGTTGGAGAAACCGTATATGTAGCCGGCAAGGTCGGATACAATAGTAAATATAACAACTTCACCATGACAGGTCCGGAGATATTCGAGCCGTCATACGGACAAGCACCGGGCATCCGGCCCATCTACGCACAAATCGGCGGGATGAGCGATGCCTACCTGAGAGAAAAGATTCAAGAAGCATCTGACCGGACTATCGGGATGATTGAAACGCTTCCTATTGATTACCTTGACAAAAAGGGATTACAGAGCTTCTGGACTTCCCTCAAAATGCTACACTTTCCTTCTTCCGAACAGGATATTAAAGCAGGACAAGCCCGACTGCTGCAGGAAGACCTCGTCTATTTTGCGATGGCAAATGAATGGGCAGCGAGAAAGATATCCAAAGGAAGCCAGTTCTCAATACGGACACATGGTTGGTATGAGAAAATAAAGGCTTCACTTCCCTACTCTCTCACGCAAGACCAGATGGATGCCATAGAAAGCATGATACAGTTTGCTGCAGACGGACATCGCATCAATGCGCTTGTCCAAGGAGACGTGGGCTGTGGAAAGAGCATTGTGGCGTTCTGTATGATGATGGTCATGGCCGAGAACGGGTATCAGGCAGCGGTGATGGCGCCTACGCTTGTGCTGGCGCGTCAGCATTACGAGGAGCTCTCTGCGTTGGCCGCGCCGTTCGGCGTGAACGTCGCATGGCTCGGCAGTGACCTGAAGGCCAGCGAGAAGAAGAAAGTCCTCGCCGCTATCAAGGACGGAGATGCAAGTCTCATTGTTGGAACTCAGTCTATCATCGGAGAAAGTGTGGAATACAAGAATCTCGCACTTACGGTAACGGACGAGGAGCATAAGTTCGGAGTTGACCAGCGTGCTGCGTTAGTGGAAAAAGCCTCTGGAGGCGTACACGCCATCACCATGTCGGCGACGCCTATTCCTCGCAGTCTGGCGCAGGTCTTGTACGGAGACACCGTACAGCTCCACACCATCAAGACGATGCCAAATGGACGCCTGCCGGTGATTACCGGTATCGCAACGAGTAAGGAAAAAATCTTCCGATTTATCCTGCTTCAGAAGCGTAAAGGCTATCAGACCTACGTTGTCTGCCCTCTTATTGATAAGAGCGAGAAACTGGAGGGCGTGCAATCCGTTGAAGAAGTCAGCGAGGAATACCGTTCCGTACTGGAGCCGTATGGAGTCCGTATCGAAACGATTACCGGCAAAACACCGAAGGACGAGGCGGACGGGATTCTGTCTCGTTTTAAGAACGGTAAAGTGGATGTGCTTGTCAGCACAACGGTCGTTGAGGTTGGCGTGAATGTTCCGACGGCTACCATGATGGTCATTGTCAACGCGGACAGGTTCGGGCTTTCCAGCCTGCACCAGCTTCGGGGGCGTGTGGGACGCAGCAACGTGCAGTCCTACTGCGTGTTGGATGCGGGCCCGTCGCCCACACCGGCGGCCATGGAGCGCCTGAACGCTATGGTTCAGACCAACAATGGCTTCGAAATCGCAGAGGCAGACCTCCGCATTCGAGGAGCCGGAGACTTCCTCGGCACAGAACAGTCTGGCTGGAATCGGTACATGACACTTATGATGGCGTATCCGGCGGAATATGAAGAAGCTAAAAAGGATGCAAAAGAGCTGTTGAACCGAGGAAAAGGTTCATGTAAGATGGTGGACTCCATCATCGGCGCGGGAGGCAACTGAAATAAGAAACCGTAACGACCGCATTTTTACAAAAGGGGGAGCTCAGACATGAGCGCAATTTTCAGAAGAGATGCTAACAGCACAAGCAACGTACAACAGTATGAAGAGAATCTATCAGCAACTGCATATAAGTCACTCATCCTTCTCCTCCGCTATTTACACGTGGCGGAGGACGAAGGAGTTCTCAACAAGGTGAAGAGCATTGTTGGTGATGCCACTCCATATCGTGCTGAAATGAAAAAGAAAAGGTTCGTTGAGCAACTTATCTGCCCAGAAGAAGAATTGGACAGTGTGCTTTTCGACAGACTCCCAATTACAAATGGCGAAACCCAAAGACTGATAGGTTGGCAAGGAATAAATTGGCAATGCGCTTTTCGTATACTGACTGAGCTGGATGCCTCCTACGCAGACATGATATCCTTTACGGATAAAGATTTCCCAAAGCTGCAAGATTTACCAGAAGACATCCAAGAGATGTATGAACTGATAGATAGTCTTCCGGAAATCGCCAGAGATGGCTTTATAAGAGAATCTGCACAAAGTATGATAAGTACGATGTGGAGACATAGGTTCTGGAGTGACCAAACAAAAACGGCAATGCTGCGTCCAGCGACGAGAGTTCAATATGTATTTGCTCGGCATTGCTCTATAAAGCGAAAAGAAATCTTAAATTTAGACGAACGCATACAGAAAAACGAAGAACCTTTCGATATCGACGATAAGCAAAAAGAAATTATCCACGAATTAGCTCGAATCATGTTCGTAAGAGCGTCGCTCACTACCTGCAACGAAAAGCAACTACCTCATATAGCGGCTGCATTTGGAGTGTCTCTACATTGGTTAATGGGAATGCCAAGCACATTGCGTCTATATGCGAAACACTCAACGACGGAAGATATTATAGATGCGTACTATTTCATGCCCGCTGCCAATAAGACGGAATTTAAGAGAGCCGTGAAAAAGTTCGTAGCAAAACTCGCAGAAATGGAGGCTGAAAAAGAATGAGAAAAAGAATTGATGGAATTGAAGCCTTCATGGACTGCAAAAAGTGGGCCGAAGCACTGAACACCCGCGTTTCTTATAATAGTGAGTTAAGCACCTCTAACCGCAAGGCCTCAAACGATATATACACTGCGTTCGGAATAGAGCTGAATAATGTAAGAAGACTTGTGTCCGCGAAGGTCTATGAAGAAATGTATCTCATTACCAAAGCACCTCGTATGTACGGGGAATGGAACATGAGAAGTCTCTCCGCAGCAATCGGAATAAATGAATCGAAAATGGCACGACTCAAGGAGCCGGATACAGGAGTTGCTACTACTGTCGGCCCATATGAGTTGTTTATTGAAGGAATAGATTCCGGAATTCAGACAAGTCGAAAAAGACCGGAAGGCTTTTTTGTACCTATTGGTGGGCTATATAAGCTGGCATATTATTTCTTGAACAAGTCTTGCGAAAGAATTCTATTTGGTGATGAATGTGCCCCTATCCACCTGCCTAACAGATATTCCTGCCTGTTTACTCAAATAGCGGCCACACCATATGCAGACTCGTTGGCGATTCAAAAGAAAATTCGGACAGAGTGCAAGCAGCGTGACAAATACATGATGCAGGGAACGGCAAGTGGGTTTAAGCAAGATAATTTTATTTATGAAGGCAAAAAGAGTGGGCCCATTGATTTCCAAGAATTGTATGTAAAAAGGCTGAAAGAAAAAATGGAAGACGACTGTTCCATTGCACCGACACTATTTGGAACAGAAGCAAATTCACAGCTTCGCAACTATTCGGAAAGATGCTATAATGTTACAAATGATGCGATTGAGGCAGCAGATAGAGCCATCATTTACGACAGAAACGGAAAATGCTTAAAGCCTGAATCCAAGAAAAAGAAGCAAGAGCCTAACGGAACAATGGGCAATCTGATGATACTCAGTATTGGACTGGATATGGCAGTTGACTACTTTGTTGCACCCGACTATACTAAATACTCAACCCTTCTGGCTCGCACAAATATGCCTGACCAAGATAAAAACGCAAAAGAATTCGAACTTGATGACGCTGAAAAGAAAACCTTGTCTGCGCTTCTCATTGTCGATGACGACGAGGCAAGAAGTGAAATCATTTCTGATGCACTTTGCGATTGCTGGGTAGCACAGTACAATTACGAATTGCAAAATAGCTAAATTGAAAGAGATGGATGCAAAGCACCCATCTCTTTTTTTAAGCCAAAAGGAATTGACAAAATATCAAACTGTGGTAGTATAGAATTATAATTACGAAGCTATTTTTATAAAGGAGATTATCTCCGTTTCCAAGTCACCATAAGTAATCAAGACAGTTATCCCATTCGTGGGGTGGCTGTCTTTTTTTTATATATTTTTATACATTTTGCAAGAAAAACGAAAGGAGAAATGAACTATGGCACAGCCCAAAAAGGTTTATCGCTACCTCGGCCCTATCCGTGTGTATGACGACATCTCCACGAATAAGTGGGGCGGTACGACCATGGCCGTATCGGAGCGTCAGGCCCGCAACAATCTGGCACATCAGTACAGACAGCAGCGAGGTCTGCTCGCCTGCGTACCTGTGAAGCTGACTGGTGAGCTGACCAGCTACACCGCACCGGTGATGCCTCCGTTCCGTAACAGACGCAGCCGCCCTTATCAGGGAGGTGAGCTGTGATGGAACTGAAAATTGCCAAAAAGGACGACCGCTTCAACGATTGCGGGTTGAGCCATCCCCTTCTGCGGGTCGTTCAGCCCTCTTCCATGTATAGCTTCAAGCGCGTCATCAAGGAACTCGGCGGGGTTTGGACCGACAAAGAGAACGTCTACTTCGCTCACACGAGGGATACGTTCATGGCTGCCTATCAGCCCCGCTACCCTGAAAAGTCGCCTGAGGACAGCGTCATCAGCTACGACTGGACGAAGAAGGTCTGGAGTGAGGCCGGCCCTCATGCAAAGAAAGTCGAGGTGGGCGTATGAGCGTACCTCTCTATGTGCTGCAGGAGCAGTCCGAACGTATGGACATCGTCTACGCCATGCGCCGCGAAGCGTTCACGCCTGAACAGGATAACCGTGCGAAGCGCTGCATTGCCGAAGTCCGTGCCGCCATCGAGAAGCAGCAGCAGACCTGCGAAGCGAAGCGTCAGCAGGCTATCCGCGAATTATTTAAGAAAGGAGTTAAAAAATGAAAGTAAAGAAGAAGGTTCACACCTGTGGCGAATGCTGCGTTTGCCACGAGCCCATCATGGTGAACGAGAAATATGTCGAGGCGACCTACGAAAACAAGCGTTGTCACCTTGGCTGCATGGAGACAGAGCCGATTGAGTCGGTTCTGTCTTTTTTCGGCGTTCCCATGTGCGTGACCAATTCTGACGGAAAGGAGGTCCATATCTATGGGTAGAAAAGGCATCATCCGCAGGGGTGATGTGTTCTGGGTCAATGCCAAGGAGATTGAGATTTATTCTCCTTGGGCACCGGAAGGAAGTCAGTTCAGAGACAAGGACGGCCAGCCCTCTAACAGCTCTGTCATCAGGGGCCACCGTCCCGCTATCGTCGTATCCGCTGATGACCTGAATCGGTACAGCAGTGTCGTGGAGGTCGTGTTTACCACGTCTTCCCCGAAGATGCAGCTTCCCTCTCATGTACTCATCACCAGCACAAGCCGCCCCAGCACGGCGTTGTGTGAGCAGCCGATGGCAGTCTCCACGAACGAGCTTGGCGCATACATCTGCCATCTGACAGATGCGGAGATGGTGGATATCGACTCTGCGCTGTATTACAGCATGGGGTTGAGTTCCCGCGTCAACGACAATGATGATAATACATGGCGTGCCCGCTATGAGACGATGCATCGTGCTTATTCCGAGATGCTCATTCATGTAATGAGAATCATGGACAGCAACATGAGAAAGGCATCGCCCTATCCTGTGGCTGAAATCGACCGTAAAGGCCGGAAAGAAAGGAGCAAGGACTGTGAATAAGCCAATTTACATCGTGTTTTCCTGCGATGCATGGAAGTCAAGAGACTCCATGCGCTTGGTCGCTGCAACGACCTCTCACACAAAGCTGAAGAAAATCGTGTCGAATTGCGTCGAGACTGAGATGTTCGAGTATGGCGAAGGCGATGCCAAGACCTCTGCTTCTCAGCTCCGCAAGGATTTCGATAACGGGCACAGCGTTTACGGCATTAACGACAGCCTGAAATACGGTTTTATTGATGTCGTTGACGATGGTGTGATGTGAGGCTGCTTCATGCAAAGAAAGGAGAAAAATCATGGGATACACTATCATTGATTCTCGCACGTTCATCAAGACGACTCGCGGCATCATTCCTTTGGCACTGGGCGGCAGCAACAACTGCACCGAGGTTATCTACGATAAAAACTCCAAACGCCGTGAAGTGCGTGAGCGTCACTGGTTCATTATGATGGGCCGTAACGCTCTGGAGCTGCCGGAAGAAGAGTTCATGGCGAAGATAAATGACACCTTCGCTGAGAACGATACCGAGTGCATGGTGTACGGCAGCAAGTGGCTCAACGGGGCTCAGACACGGAAGTGGTTCGCCCGTGCGGTGAAGGATGCCGCCTCTCTGGAGGACATCCTCGCTGCCAACCCCGGTGTCAACGACCTGAACGTAACGCTGATGCCCTACACGTCCGGCGAGCACCTTCTGTGGAAGTACGTCAGAACGACGGACGAGCTGGAGGTCTGGCTGGATGAGGCGCGTGAGATGCTGAAAGACCACGAGGCCCACTATATCTTCATGTCGTTCAGCGGAACGCGGCGCGGTGAACGCCTGCGCCCCGTCCCGAAGAATACAAAGGCTGTGGATGGGCCTGTCGTGCTGAAGCATCGTAGCTATGGCTACGTAAGCGGGTTCGAGAAGTTCGGATGTTCAAGAACGGTTCACTATGTGAAGGAAGCGTGCGATGCGCTGCTGTTTGCCAGTGATGAGGATGCGTCCGAACAGCTTGGAGACCTGCTTCAGAGATTCAATCTGGAAGTGAAGCCCGCCACAGACAAGCTGATGGCGCCGAAACCCTATGCGGTGATGTTCGCCAAAGGCGGTTTTTCCGGCAAGTATCTGGAGAAAATCAGCCGCAGCAGGATGCACATAACCTCTTTTGCCTCTTCCGCACAGAAGTTTGCTACCTTCGAGGATGCTCAGGCAAAAATCGACGCTCTTCGTGGCCGCTATACCTGCGTGCAGGATATGACTCCCATTTTTATTGAAAATTAAACCTCATAACGGAAAAAGAGTCGCTTCGGCGGCTCTTTTTTCATTTTCAGGACACGGAGGTAGTTGACAAAATATCAGGTTGTGGTAGTATAGAATTATAATTACGAAGCTATTTTTATAAAGGAGATTATCTCCGTTTTCCAAGTCACCGCAATAAATTCAGACAGTTATCCCATTCATGGGGTGGCTGTCTTTTTTTTATATATTTACATACGTTTTGTATTCCCGTAAGGCCTCACAACAGGCTGGGAGAAAGGAGAAAATTATGGCAAACATCAAGGTCGTTGAGACGAAAGTCGGATGCGATAAGCCGGAGAACACCTGCGCTTCTTGTAAGCAGTTTGTGTGGAACGACAACGTGGCGCGTTACGTGTGTCTCAAGGGCGAGGATGCAACAAGAACTGCGACCTTGCCCAGCAAGAAGTACGTGATGCTCTATGTGAACCACTCCCCCGTCGGCGAAAGCTCTCTGGTGGATGTGTGTGCGTTGTCCTTCGACACACCGGAGGAGGCACATGAGGGCGTGGAGCTGGCGAAGAACACACACGCTTTCGTCAGCAATCAGCTCAGAGCCAGACGTGGGCTTTTTCCGTTCGTCGGCGAGATGCTCTCCGATGAGGAGTGCCGCCGCGTGTTCGGCGCAAAGGTCCTCTGTGCGTCTTCCCTCTACTACACGGACGAACACGACGCAAGCGTCAAGGCGAGAGCCTTTTCCTACCTTGCAGTCGAAACTGCAAATGCACGGGATGTTATCCGGCGGCTGCTGCATCACAATCTGGACTGCGCCACCTGCCAGACCTTCGTTGACGAAGGCTGCGATTCCCACTACGACTGCCCCTACCACTACGAGTGTGCAAAGCTGGGAGATGTCTGGGTGGAACGAAAGGTGGTGTGAGATTATGTTGTTTGCAACGAAGCTGAAGAACAGTCTCACCACACTGGCGGAGCAGCACGGTATGGAAATCAAGGTCGAACTGAAGAATATCGCTGTCAATGGGCAGCGGCGCGGATGCTCCGGTTTCGTGACCTGCGGCGATAGCTGTGTCTACGTAAACACCGAGCACTCCATCTACGGCCCGATTTCCAGCCAGTCTATGTGCCGCTACGCCAAGGACACAAAGGACTTTTCCAGCAACAGTCTGAAGAACGGCTATAACCAGTTTGTAGCCGACGATGCCGTTGCTGCGAAGGTCATTTCGATGCTGAAAAACGGCAAGGGCATCCCCCGCTAAGGGGGATGCCTCAAAGAAAGGAGGAAACACCCGTGAGGAAGGACTACATTAAATTTCCCACGAGGATGAAACAGCTCATCAGCTTCACGGGCATGACCATCGAAAACAAGCACAACCTCTACCCTACCGATATCGACGGACTAATCGAATATCATGATAAGGGATATGTGTTTTTCGAAGTAAAGCACCGTGATGCTGCTATGCCCTACGGCCAGCGCCTTGCATTGCAGAGAATGGTTGAAGATGCGGCCAGAGTTGGCAAGACATCTATTGCTATTGTCTGTGAGCACACAGTAGATGACCCACGTATCCCTGTCACGGTCGCAACGTGCAGAGTGCGTGAAATCTATTACTCGAAGGAGCATCGCTGGAGAGCGCCGAAGTTTTCGGCTATGACCGTAAGGCAAGCTGTAGACGGGTTCCTGTACGCGCCGGCGATTCGGCAGTACAGGACACCGTCCGGCGGCTGCAGAACGGTTGCTGTGGCTCATGTAGCAGGAGCGAGACCGTACCCCTACCCTGCTTCCCCGCAAGCGCAGCGCGGCTACGGACCTGTACCTGAATGGATGCGCTGGAGCAGTTAAATAAGAAAGGAGAAAAAAACATGACAAAGCCTACCGAGGACAGAAGTGCCTGTTTCACGAATTGTCCGGTCAGGGAGTGCGATACCAGCATCTACAGAGGTTCCCGCTGTAAGGAGCTGCGCGAGAAAGCCGGTGTCCACTATGACCCCGACATCTTCAAGGACAAGAAGCTGAAGCCTATCCTGTTCAACGGCGAGATGGTACGTGCCATCCGCGAGGGGCGCAAGACGGTAACACGCCGTGGTGCGTTTCACTTCGCCGGCAAACGAGCGGAAGGTCTGTACCGTGACGGTGATGGGCGTCTCGTGGCAGCCTTTGCTGATACGGATGCTGTCATCCGCAGCTTTCGCGCCCCGTTTGATAAGGGCGATATCCTGTATGTCCGTGAGACAACTTGTGCCTGCGATTTCAACCGCTGGCTCTACAAGGCCGATTATTCGGATGAGGATTTGAAAAACTCCCCTGAGGTGAGTTCCCTCATTCACTGGACACCGTCCATTCATATGCCCAAAGAGGCGGCACGCATTTTCCTGCGTGTGACGGATGTGCGGTTGGAACATTTGAATGACATGAAGGACGAGGACTTCACTAAGGAGGGCATCACCTGTGACAGTACCTCCGGCGAGAACACCATGTCCCTTCAGGAGAAGTTTATCGAGCTGTGGGACACCACGATTCCCGAACACAAGGCCCTGTCAAAGTGGGCCGAAAACCCGTGGGTATGGGTCATTGAATTTGAGGAGGTGCAATCTTGATGGCTGCGACAGATTATCGTGTGGTGATTCAGGAAAACATCCAGAAGCAGAACGGCACCTACAAGGGCGATACGAACCCATTCGGCATCTGCGGCACCTGTGGCTGCGAGCTTGAACCGAGCTACTTCGTGGAGGAGGAAGAAATCATCCAACATGGTGTGCGGTTCAAGACCGGTCGTGTCCGGCGGGCTGTGGACTGTCTCGTTTGCCCCAACTGTCTCCGTACTGAATGTGTGGACGACAGCTTCGACGGTCCTTGGATGGATAAAGCCCAGTGGAAAAAACTACACGGACTGCATTGAAAAATGAAAGGAGAAAAAGCAATGAAAGAAATTCTGTTTCGCGGCCAGATTCGGCGGCATGGCGAGAAAGTTCGCATGGCAACCGGAGCACCCCTGCCGGGAATTTGGGTTTACGGGGGCGCCGCACGTCCCCATAATAGCCCGAAGGACTTCGCCATCATCTACACGTACTTGTCCGACACGGCTGAAAGCCGCGACGTTTGCGGTGTCTACGCGGATACCGTTACGCAGTATACCGGTATCGACGACAAGGATGGAACCAAGGTATTCGAGGGAGACATTGTAGAGACTTTTGAGGGCTTCCACCCCACGGCTCGTTTTAACGAGCACACAGTCGTGTTCCGCAACGGTTCCTTTGGCCTGCTGGTGAATGAGTCTCTGAAGACGAAGACAGCGGCAGAGCTGATGGATGAAGCCTATGATAACGGCCATTTCGTACCGTTCTGCAAGCTGCTCGGCACTAAATACCGTGTCATCGGCAATATCTTCGATGGTGTCACCACGCCGGCTGTGAAAACCGAATAATTACAACAATTTTGAAAGAAGCTCCTTCGGGAGCTTCTTTTTTTCGCCTTAAATTCATTGACAAAGTATCTGTTTGTGGTAGTATAGAAGTATAATTACGAAGCTATTTTTATAAAGGAGATTATCTCCGTTTTCAAGTCACCACATAAATTCAGACAGTTATCCCAATCTTGGGATGGCTGTCTTTTTTTATATATTATCATACATTTGGGATTCCCATAAGTCCTCTTTGTAGGCGGGGAGAAAGGAGAAAAACATGGATTTGCGTGCCATTGACACGATGGTTCCAAGACCTATCCTCAAGCACGAAAAGTATCACGCCAATGCTATCATCATGGAGAATATCCGTGACACAATCATTGATGTCGTCCAAAAGGCGTTCAGCAATGAACCTGACTGTGAGGGAGACCCCTTTGGAGTGAAGCGTTTGGGTATTGACCCAACTACATTCTGCCGGACAACAGAGACTTATGTATCCTACGGAAGTGATTTTCCTGATGCGCTGGCAGACATCAAAGTCTCCGATGACGATGAATGCTTCTATCTCACACACTATTCTGTGAACATCTTGCTTCTCGAAAAGCTATCACTGCTTCTCGAAAAGCTATCACAGATGGGGGCCCCGCAGCCGACGTTTATAGACGAACTGCAGGAAAAGTTGGAACGGGCCGTAAAGGTAGCCGCTGAACAGTGGTCAGCACGTTGCTTTGTGAAAGGCATAGAGAAACGACGGTTCTCCCTTAATGGAGCTGCATTTCCCCTCTTTCACTTTGATTTCACCTTCGCCCACTCGACGTATTTCGACAATCCGGAGATTCCAGACGAGAAAATCTTTTGGGATGCCTACTGTCGAAAGGCAATGGTTGACCGGAGAGTAAGCAAAGAGTCGCTTCCGAAGCACGAGCTGTGTGCAGCGGACTTCGGTCGTGAATTCCCCCTCAAGCCGGGGAAACCTCGCAGCCCCATTGTCCGTATTCTCAGCATCAACCATGAGAAGCCCAATTCCTCCGTCGTACTCGAATACGTCAAGGGGAAAAACGCTGGCAAAAAGGTAGATGTGAGGGCTAAGGACATTGAACTTGCACTTTACGAGGATGACTTCGAGGACAAAACTGCGTTGTCCGTGCTGAAGGCTAAAGATGAGGAGGCGTTGTTTTACAAGAACAAAATAAGTCTCACAAAACGCATGGCCCACTCACGGCAGACGAGTATGTCGTCTTGGGCTGAAATGCTTGAAGCGTGGAAAGAGCTCGATGTAACCTACAGAGAGATTTTCGATACGCTCGGTACGAGTTTTGTGCTTACCGAAATCTTTCCGGATGCACGGACAAACATCTTTGGTGCTGTCTGCTGTGATGCAGACTCCCCCGAATATGGACACCGTGTTCTTTTCGGGTGGGACCTCATCGAGCGCATGGCGGAATGCAGAAATTCTGATTGACTCAGGCAGGCACGGGAGAGGTTCGCCTCTCCCCTGCTCTGCGCGGTTCGGGCAGCGGTGCAGCGTGCGTCGCCGCCTGAACTGCAGAAGACAAAAGAAAGGAGAACACCATGGATTTAGATGCTCTGGACACCGCATATGGTGCCGAGCAAATCGACTCCGATTTGCTGTTGACAGACATTCGCACAGGGCTTGAATACACTCTTCGGAACAAGACCTATTGTGGACAAGACCCGTTCGGTAAAAGGCGCTACGGTGCTGATGCTGGGGATATGTGTTATGTCTTCGGTAAGGAGAACAACATCTTAAAGTTGGTCATCAACATTGCGTTGGATGGCGGCTACGGAATAAACCCGCTGCCTCGTGACGTGGCTGCGGCCATTCTGAGGGACGTAAGCGCTGCAATAAAACCTATTGCAAACAAGCACTCGGCACGAGCTATCATCAAGAAGCAGCCGTTTTGCTCTGCGGCAATGGGTGCCCGTTCAGGTGCCTTATTCCAATCAGCCGCATTATACGGCTACATCATATCAACGCCCTACGCTAAGGATACCGGCATTCCTGATGAGAAAATCATCTGGGATGCCAACAGAGACATTTGGTGCAAACGCTGCGGTCAGATTCGAGATACGCGATTTGCTGCCGGCCAGAAAACTGATTACACCATTCAGCCTTCCGATTTTGGGAAGGTATTCCTTCTCGGAGGCTCCCTGTATCGTATCATCGGAATGGGTGAAAACAGCATGGACGAGGTACTCGTGCAAGGTGTAGACGGTCAAGATAAAGGCGATACCGTGGAGATATCTTTGCCCCTCGTTGAACACGCCCTGTACCTTGCCGAAATGCAAAATGTCAGTGTCTCAAGGGATGTGGAAACTGCTTTCTATGAGAATAAAAAGCATATCCAAGCCCTGCTGGACCGTGTTGGTGTGGATGTGATGTACCGTGAGATGTTTGAGCTTGATGGCTTTACCTACGCATTGGTCGGCATCATACCCACCAAAGTAAAGGATATCTTCGGCGCTGTCCGCGTGGACGAATCCGGAGAAACCTTTGATGATGTTCTGTTCTTCTCGTTCGGTGATGTCATTGAGGCGATTCGTTCTGAACGTGACGGAAGTAAAAGCTAAAAAGAAAGGAGAAACGCTATGAACCTGCACACACTTGACACCACCGTTGGTGCGGGAACAATCACCAGCAAGAATGGGCTCTGTGAGTTCATCAAACAGGTTGTTGAGTTCAACGTGAAGGGACAGGCCTATTGCTGTAAAGACCCCTTCGGAAAAGAACGCTACGGAAATGACCCCGACCTTCCCCACCCGTGCAAGGTATCGTACGAAAAAGCTAATATCACAGAAGTCACACTCAACCTCATCGTAGACGCAGACAATCACAAGTACGTTGAGTCATGTGTTGGTGAGATGCGCGATGATATTAAGGCGGCTTTGTGGTATGTGGCGGACACGTATAAGGCTCGGATTTTCGTGCAAAAGCCGTCATTCGGGACAAAGCGCAATGGTGCTGGACGGAGATTCAGGTTTGCGGTGTTCGGTATCGAGTTCATCCGGACGCCGTACCACAACAACCCCAACGTGCCTGATGAGAAAATCGTCTGGGATGCCCGATGCCTGCGATTGCAAGAGGATATTGAAGATGAAAAAGGACGCACCAGCGGCCCTCCTCATATGCCTTTCTATCCGCTAAAATCAACCGATTATGAGCGTGAGTTTCTCTATGAGGGTGCCATGTATCGTATTGTTGGCTTTGCGGACGAGTTCAGTTATCTGGACGTGCGACTGCAGCCTGCGGGAAGTACGGGAGACGAAGGCATCATAGTGGTTCCGTTGGCAAATCTTCGGCGACCTCTTTTTGATGATGACGCCGATATCCCCGCACGAAAACTGAAGGCGGCAAAGGAGGAAGAAGTAGACTTTTACGAAGGCAGGGATTGTATCAAAGCCGCCCTCGCTCGTGATGGAGTATCCCTTATGTATCGTGAAATGTTCCAGTACGCCAAGCGCACCTATGCATTAACTGCAATTACACCGGACGCGCAAAGTCAATCTTACATCTTCACCGCTACTTGCGTTGAGGACGAAGAAGAAAAAGCTGTCGGTGAAAAGCTCAAGCTCACGTATCAAGAGGTAATTAAACGAGTTATCGCCGACCGCAGACAGTGGGCTTAAAAAGCAAGAAAGGAGAAAGCTATGGATTTGAAAACCATTGACACTGCAGCCGACATAGGACGTGCAGAGGGTTCATCCCTCTGCACGACACTGTGCAATTACGTCTATGAAGCGCTAAAGGACAAGGATTACTGTTGCAAGGACCCCTTTGGCGAGGCTCGCTGTGGCAACCGCCGCATCAACATTTGCTACGTATCCGGCGGAGCCGCAACCATCACCCATGTATCGCTTGCAATCTGCCTCAACAATATGCTCTTCGCAGATAATAAGCGTGGGATGAAGCTCTGTTGGACGGATATGTATAATGATGTCATGGCTGCTGCAAAGCAGGCTGCGGCGAAGCACAGTGCTCGTGTATTTGCACCGAAACAGGTGCTGGGTACTGTACCACGTATTCAGACGGACTGGGCCAGTATGTCGAAGAGTGTCTACTCAAATGAAAAGCCTGATTCTTTGCCGCGAGTCGAGAAATCCTATGTTGCAAAGTTTTCCTTTGCCTTCTATCGGACATCCTACTATGCCGACAAGGATATTCCTGATTCCAAAATCATCTGGGATGCCTTCTGCCGGCAGAGGGAGGAACACTTCAGGCTTCACAAAGCGGATAAAACTATCATGCAGCCGGTCTATAAACTGAAGTATTCCGATTACGGCAGGTTGTTCTCTTATATTGAAACGACCTACTGTATCGAGGGCATCGACAAAAACAGCCTCCCCATCGGAGTATCCCTCCGCCAGATGGACGGCAGGGAACCCGGCAAGACTGTTGAATGGCCTTTCAACCGCGTGGAAGAGATTCTACGTGATATTGAGGACAGCATGGCTGCTGACCAGCATATTGAGTCAGGCAAGGAAGAGGAGGCTATGTTCTACAAGAACAAGCAGGTCATCCAACGCCGACTCGACGAGGAGGGCATCGACATCGTCTACCGTGAAATGTTTGACTTCTGCGGATGCAGTTATGTTCTTACTGCCATCCACCCCAAGGCACGAAAGCACGTCTTCACAGCTATTTGCCTTGGCGACGAGGAGGGGAAGGAGAAGGCTCACAAAAAGACCTTTGGCTGGGAGCTGCTCCGCATTATCAGCACACACAGATTTACCGCCACCGCCTGAAAGGAGAGACCTTACGACCGAAAAGCGCCCCTACGGGCGCTTTTCTTTTGCCTGAAATCATTGACAAAATATCAAACTGTGGTAGTATAGAATTATAATTACGAAGCTATTTTTATAAAGGAGAGTATCTCCGTTTCAAGTCACCATACATAAATTCAGACAGTTATCCCAATCTTGGGTGGCTGTCTTTTTTTATATATTTTTATACATTTTATATGCCCATAAGTCCTCTTAATAGGCAGGGAGAAAGGAGAAAAATATGGATGTGAAATCTCTCAACGGCTCATCCGGAAGATGGAGCGATATTAGTCTGGCCGTACCATTTGATACCGGCATGGATAGAAAGATTCGTGACAAGCTGATGGATGCCGTGGCGGAAGAACTGAAAGGCAACGCCAACTGCGGCTACGACCCTTTCGGTGCAGAACGCTTCGGCATCAAGCGCCATAACTGTGGCTACATTCAGAAAAACGGCAGCTACATCGTCGGTATTGGTATCCGCATTGTGATGGATACAAATTACGATTCAGACGTGTCCCGCGAGCTTATTCGTCAGGATATGCTTCCTGCTGTGCAGCGTGTGGCAGCACAGTTCGGCGTAAGGGCAACCGTTGTGGAACGGAGTTCGCAACTCTTCGATGCGGAGTTGGAGGACAAAACAATCAGGCGCAATGTTCTCATCAATCTGTTTGAGTGCAGATTTTACCGCACAGTATTCCATGACGAAGCGCAAGTTCCGACCGAAAAAATCGAGTGGGATGCCTACTGCGCTCACTGTGCGACTTTGCCACGGGACGTTCCGCCAAAACGTTTGCTGAATCCGAACGATTTCGGCATCACCTTCAAGAAGGGACGATATGAGTACGAACTCGTTGGTGTCTACAAGTACCGTCCGTGGAAGTACGTTGTTGGAAAGCGAATCGGCGAAGTCTCTACTGGCAAGGAAATCCTCATTCCCCGTGAGGAGATGGAGCAGATTTGCTACGAGCTGCAATGCACAGACAAGGATGCTCTGGCCTTGGAAAATGCCAAGGACGAAGAAGCCGCATTCTACCGCAACAAAGAGTATATCCGGCATCGACTTGAACGCTTTGGCATCGACATTTCCTACCGTGAGATGTACTCGTATGACGGACATGACTTTATCATCATCGGCATCCAGCCGAAAGCCCATACCTACCCCTTCGTGGTGCGTTGTGTGGATGAGGACGGTCCGATGTCCGGTAAGGTGAGCAAGCAGCGGTTATGGAACGTTTTGGACGTGATTGCTGCGGAACGCAGAAAGCAATAGAAAGGAGAATACCCATGCAGACATTCTTAGGCACTGTCAGAGGTGTTGGTGTGATGCTGTTTGTGGCGTTCCTGCTGGTCGGCTCGTTGTGGCTCGGCCTTCATCACGTCACCTTCATCGGCGAAAAGTTCAAGGGACGTACCGGCAGCTTGCTGGCCTACCTTGCACTCATCATCATCTTTGGCGGCGGGCTGGCATTGGCGGTCATTATCTCCATCCAGTGTCCTATCAGCCCGCTTCATCAGTAGGAATACATTTTGTTTCCCGTAAGACCTTTAAGGCTGGGAGAAAGGAGAAAATAATGAGCAAAATTCATCTGTCCTTTTTAGCCCCCGGAAAGAATTCCGGATACAAAGATACCGTAACGGACATCTACTACAAGGGTATGAATGTGGGGTACATCCTTGAGAACAGAGATACCCTCCGCGATGACACCAAGAACTATATGGCATATCGGTTCGCCCATTGCGGCACTGATTATTGGGCTCGCGGCGAGTACATCTATGGCAGCCAATCTTCTACCATCGCAGGGGCAAAGGAGAAGTTCAGAGCTTGGTTCGAACGCGACGGCGTGGGCACTTACGAGAAGTCCGCGCCCAAGGTCAGACAGCGGCACGCCACCGCACCTGAAACTCTCACCTCTTACGTCTGCGGTAAGGCACTCCGCATGGTGGACTGGTCTGCCGTGCGCGATGGCGACATTCTGAACCCCATTTGCGGGGACATGAGTGAGCTGCAGCTTCACGAGTGCTTCCGTCGTTTTGCCGGCTGGTACAGAAACAAGAACAAGGTCTGGCAGCACGAAAGTGCATATTACGGTGAAAAGTATTTGGATACCGTGGTAGAAGATGTTTGTGTGGCGGAAACGCTGAAGGAAGAAGGCATCCGTGTCGTCTACGACGACTTTGCAAAGTTCAACACACTGAAACCCTATCCCCTCATCATGTTCGCCCACACATCGGCGGTCTCCCCTGCTTTCGCTGCACGGTGGATTGGCAAATCTTTGACCATGCTGCGAAAATGCGGCGGTCAGCTTCTCGCCATCCTTCCCTACTCCACACTGGCTGCAGACACTTCGCTGTCTTATATGCTGGAAACGAAGAGAATCAATGCCTCTATGTTCTATGTGGAGAAGGAGTTCAAGCGTGACAGAACGAGACGGACGGCTCCTGAGTGGGTAATTATCCATGTCAACGTCAAGCCGACGAACGCATATAGCCGGAATGAAGCGGATGTATTGAGCGAGAATCTTACGACTATGCGTGACTACGAGGTTCAGAAGCCGTTCCTTCCCGATTGGAGGAAGAAGTTTCCGCAGGACATCATTGAGGAATTTGAGCTCAAGGCTCGTATTTGCAACTCCTTCATTGGCTCCTACGAAGAGGTTAAGCCCTTTATAATGAGCGGCTCTGAGTGTTACGACCAGCCCTATGTCAAACTGGCCGTGGACGACCATCCTTGGAGGGATTCCGGCGTTGAACTTCGAATGGCGTGCTTGGAGAAGATTCGAGCACACTTTTGGAACGTTTTCATGAGCAGAGCTGCGAACACCGACTGTATGCCTGATGGACTGAAGTCCGATTATGAGCGGCTTCTTACGGAGCTGAAGGACTATGACCTCAACGACTACACGGTGAAGCGGGTACTGGAGGACATCCACAGGAAGCTGCATAGGGGTTGCACCACTTCCCTGCTGAACCTGTTCGATAGGCTTGGGAGTATGGGAAGTAGGCAACGGTATGATGTGTACGATTACGATGTGGACACGCTATCAAGTGAGAACACCCAGAAATATTGCTCTTTCGACAAGAAACAGACCGCTGGGTTCCGTTTGGTGTTCCCGAACCTCTCTATGTACTACTACGTCTTCGACTGCTACAGAAATGCTTTCAATCAGGGTAAAGCCGCATATGTGGTGCATGATATGGAAAGCGCTCTGCATCTTCTCAACGGTGGCAAGAATATACCTAACGCTATCGACCCGATGACTGCTGTCAACGATAATGTCACAAACGGGAAAAGCGCCGGTAAAAGTATCGCATTCACGTTCTTTACCGGTTCTTTCTATAAGAAAGGCATTCTGAAGTTGAAGTTCAAGGACTCCGCCAAACTGCTCATCGACCGGCTGAACATTTTCGTCGGTATGAAGCGCGGCTGGTTGCCTGCTGACTACGGCACCAAGCCGTATGATGCTTTGAGTAACGCTGAAAAGAAAGTCATTGACAGCTTCCAAAGCCGTGAGGAGTACGATGCAGTCGTTGCAAATCCTGATGAGTACATCATCAAGGATTTCGACATTGAGAAGCTGTTTGAAGCGCGTTAATTGTGAAAGGAGAATCATCTACTGCGAAAAGCGTCCCTGACGGGGCGCTTTTCTTTTCGACTAAAACGATTGACAAAATATCAAACTGTGGTAGTATAGAATTATAATTACGAAGCTATTTTTATAAAGGAGATTATCTCCATTTTCCAAGTCACCATACGTAAATTCAGACAGTTATCCCAATCTTGGGGTAGCTGTCTTTTTTATATATTTTCATACATTTTGAGTTCCCGTAAGTCCTTATTACAGGCAGGGAGAAAGGAGAAAAACAATGAGTGTCATCAACACCCGACTCGCCTATCTCTATCGTGATGCGGACAACTACAAAGTTCGTCACGAGGTCGTTTTCGCCGGCCAGATGTCGGAGGAGGAAAAGATGCGTATTATCGCCAGTCTCGATGACGGCGAATACTTCATCCCCGGCCCTCTCGGTCTGAACGACGAGCGTTTCGGCAGTGAGACGGAGGCCGACCATCCCTTCTTTGAGTTCTGCTACTTCGAGGAAACCACGGATAAGCCGACGACCGATATCTCCATCGCCGAAATCGTCAAACGGTTCGAGGACAATGCCCATCTCTGGAAGGATTACGAGACTTCCTTGGAAGACGTTGAACTCAACGAGGTAAACGACATCAAGATGCCCGCACCTGACACTGAGGAAGACCTCTCCCCCCGTGCCAAGGCTCTCCTGTTTGAGACGCTGGAGCTGTTCCGGAAGGAAATCAGCCCCAAGTTCTCCGACTGGAAGGATGCCGACGATTGGCTGTTCAGCAGCCTGAGTATCACCAAGGACGAGCTGCAGGATATCTACGCCGACCATGACGTGATGGTCTATGGCGAGTCTGCGGCGGACTGAGAGGCTGCTATGGGCATTGGACGAGTCCTCACGTGGAAGTACGTCATCCGTGACAGCGATGGCTATACGCTTTGCGCTGACCCCAGAGCATCCGGCTACGCCTATTACTGGTCGAAAATCGACCATGATGGCGTGCAGCCCATCGTCTTCGGCGATAGGGCTCAGGCGCAGAGCTATCTCGACGCTATGCGGCACAACGAGCCGCTCAATCGCAGATGGGACCAATGTCGGGTCGAAGGCCCGTTCATGGATTTGTAAGTCAAAAAATTGAAAGGAGAAAAAACAATGTTCAAAATCATCAGCATCGACGAAACTCAGTTTTTCTGCAACGGCTGCGGGGAGGTATTCGTATGGGAGTTCAACACCCCCGACAAGAAGCCCCCCAAGGACTGGGATGGGCGGTATGACACCGCTTCCCTGTGCAGCATCAACGTTCCCGACTATCGCGGCGTGCCCGGACTGTACCCCTCCGGCTTCGATACCAAGCTCGCCGAGTACGATAAGGAAAAGTACGAAGCATTCCTGAAGGGAGAGTATCAGCCTCCTGTGGAAGACATGGACTGGTACACGAAGGTGCCTCCCCTGCTGCGCTGGGCCTATTTCACCTGCTGGGCCGACAGCCTGAACTTCCCCACCTACATCGCCACTGTGAACGGCCAGCCGTGTTTGCTGATTATCGCAGAGGCCGGTGAGGAGATGTCCAAAAAGGACGGAAAGCGGGACGTCAGCATCCGCAAGGCGCTGATGGAATCTGGCCGCAAGCTGGCCGAGAAGCTGAACGCGGATGAGAAGCTGAAGAAGCTGCACGCAGATGTGCTGTTCCCCAAGGACACGGATACCCCGTTTTGCCAGTGGGAACTGTATGTCGCCATCCCCGTGACGGAGAATGTCACCTTTGAGGACATCAAGGCCGTAGCGGACGTGATGGACGAGTGCATCGACTACTGATGCCCAAATGAGGGCGGGGAAGTCCCCGCCCTCTCTTGCGAAGAAGAAAGGAGAATACATTATGACCTTTAAGTCTGACAGACCTGTCGGGCGGTACTGCATTGTGCCGAATAGTTTGGTCGTGGACTACGACAAGACCATCATCTTCCGTGACCGGCGAGGTAATCCCGTGTTCACCCTGCCCAATGGCGGGAAACTGCTGATTACCGATGGGCCTCGTGCTGAACCCAAAGTCTACACCTGCCGGTTCATCGACGAGTCGCACTTCAAGCTGGCCGCAAAGGGCGAGGGTTCTTGGCCGTATCATCACGACCAGTTCATTGAGCGTATGGAGTCCATGCGCGGCTGTACCTATCGTCCTGAAAAGTTCGACACACGGCTGGGTGTCTATCAGCGCATCTATTCTGACAGAACCCGACTGACAGAGGAAGGAAAGCCTGTCACGTTTCGTGTCATGTTGGCACAGGAGTTTGACGACTTCGAGCGCCGCTGTTATGTGTCCTACTGCCGCAGCGAGAGCGTTGTGGCTGTGTCCACCTCTATCGTGTATCCCAAGAAAGAACGCTATAAGGAGTTCATTCCTGCAAAGGAATTTCTGGAGATGCTGCACGGTGAGCGTACGATGTCCGAAACGCTCAACAGGATGCCGCCGTTTACTGACCTCAATATTGAGTTCATGACGGCGTTCATCACCGACAACGACGAGGTTGGTCATATGGAACCCGCCGACGAGAAAGGAGACTGAAAATGGAACGACTCACCATCCGCCTTCCTGATGGACAGGCCTGTGTGGACTGCAACCGGTGTAAGTCTGAGCGCACGGGCGAATCCGACGCTGTAAAGGAGATGTGCTCTACACTCTATTGCCGCAACCGGCTGAAAGACCGGCTGGCGGCTTTCGAGGACACCTTCCTTGACCCTGAAGAGCTGCTGAAGCTCAAGCAGGAGAACGAGACTCTCCGCCGCATTCTGGGCAAGAGGTTCGGACCCGCCCCAGACGCCTCCGTACCTGAACTGGTCGGAGCCATCAGCGATAAGATGCGAGAGACAGACGAAACCATCTACGCGCTTCGGCACGAGTTGGATGTTCTCAAGTCTACTTATCGCCCGAACTGCGTCAACTGTGAGCATATGCACAAGGACAACTTCAACTGTACCGCTGTCGGCGGTTTCTGTACGGCTGTTCCTGCTGCTCATTGCCCGAAGCTGAAAGAGCTGATAGAGAAAGAGGCTGCGTCTCAGACCAAGGAGGTCAAAGACGACACCCATGCCGAGTTTCTGGAACGTTGGGCTGCGGAGCTGAACAACAGAAACGAACGGAGCGTTGTTCCTGCGGCTCTGGGGGCCGTCAAGGGCCTCGTAGTGGTGTATGCCGCATCGGATGACCTCGTGGAAATCGAGGGTGCTATGACGCAGGAAATCGGCGCCTTTAATGGTGTCAAGCTGACTGCGAGTAAAGCTCAAGGTTTCTACGAGACAGCCGCTGGCGAGCCGGACATCGAGTTTCGTTGGTGCGATGACAACTCTGGCGACTCTGTCTGCCCGTGGTCTGTCATCTGCAATCTCCCCCATCGAAAGTTCGACATTCTCGATGACGAGGGCTATGTGTCCAGTGTTGGCATCGTGCTGCACATCGACGACATTCCGGAGTAAGTGAGTTTCCAAAAAGTGAAAGGAGTATATCTTTATGAACAAGAACGACAAGGGCTATGTTATCTGCGTCACACCTACCGGCAGCGACCTGCCATTTGTGCCCAACGTGGAGCACATTCGGAGAAGTGATTCGAGTGACCTCCCAAACCGTGCGGCGGCGCGTAAGGCAGAAAAGGATGGTATCAAAATCATCCATGATATGCCCAACGTACCGGACTGGACGTACATTGACACGCCGCAGAACCGTGAGAAAATCACCGCGTGGCTGAAGGAGCATCCTGAGATGTGCTTCAAGAAGAATGAGCCTGCCGTGTCTACGCGGTATAAGGCTACCCTTCTTGTCCCTTCCAAGGATGCCGAAATGTGTCAGGAACTGCTGGATATGCCTTGTGGCGAGGAGCATATTCCCGCTGTGGAGTCCGGTATTGGCAAGTATGCCGGTGTTCGTTGCTTCGGCCTGACGTTCCCTGATGGCTATACCGCAACCGTCACTGTTTGCTCTGATGACAAGGGATTCTATGTCAATCCCGTCCTCTGGAATGAGGAAATGTCTGATGTCATGTGTCTGGCTTCTGAAAGCGAGCTGGAGGGCATCTACACCTTTGATTACTGCGACAATGTGTATGTCATGGAAGTCGTCAAAGATACGTCCACACCGGCGCTCCACGCAACTACTATCAGAATTCCTGCTGTGGTCGCAACGAAGTATATCAGCTATATGCAGGGCGAGAATGTTCCCAACAATATCATCTATGCAACAAATGTCGTTATCGCTGAATATACCAACAAGTTTGACAACGGCTTCACCGCCGTCCTTCAGATTATCCGAAGGGAAGCTAAAGTTGTTGCGAATCTCGCACTGTATGATGCGAACGGCATCAACGTCTGGAACATGGATGATGACCGTTTGTTGCTGTGTACCAGCAGGTTCAACTACGGCAACGGCACCTACGAGGTCACAATCACAGACGAGCCGGCACCCAGCGACGAGAAGCAGGGATACTGGACGGAAATCCGTCACGATTTTCACGAGGAGTCTCCCATCGGCTACGGCGATGTTATTACCGCTGTTTCCATTGATGGCTGGCGTACTCCCGACGATGACGCTGAAGGCGAGGTCATTGCCCGTGTTTTCCTGACCAAGAAAGGTGATATGGTTATTGATTATATCAATGCCATTGCCCGTATTGATGTGCTGGCACAGGAGGCTATCGACGAAACCGTGAAGGAACTGCGCGAGCAGTTCGTCAGCGAGGAAGGCTCAGATGAGTAGACCGAAAAGAGGCGATATCATTATCGCCAAATTCGACCCCACTGATGGGGCGATGAAGTTTGGTGTTACAAGCACCCTTCTCGTCGTAAGCAACGATACGCTGCACGGAGTAACAGATTTCGTCTGGGTGTGTCCGTTGTCCTACGAAACTGAGTACGGCCCATACCATGTTATACTCGATGAGAAGACGTGTCCTCCTCGTAGCGGAACCGTCCTGTGTGAGTATGTAAGCTATTTCAACATCATGGCGAACAAGTACGATGTTGTAGGTCATCTGCCCGATGAGGTTCTCACTGAGGTACGGTCTGTCCTCTGTAACATTTTTTCTTGTTCTTAACCCGCGAAAAAGCTCCCTTCGGGGAGCTTTTTCTTTTGCCTGAAATCATTGACAAAATATCAAACTGTGGTAGTATAGAATTATAATTACGAAGCTATTTTTATAAAGGAGATTATCTCCGTTTTCCAAGTCACCTTAAAGAATCAAGACAGTTATCCCAATCTTGGGATGGCTGTCTTTTTTTATATATCTACATACATTTTTGTGTTCCCGTAAGTCCTTCAAGGCTGGGAGAAAGGAGAAACAAGTGAAAACCAAAGTTATCTTCGAGCGCACTGGCAAAAACATGGAGGCTATCCGTGAGGAAGTCATCGTCAACGGCGAAATCACTAAGGATGGTTTTGCTGTAATGATGGCAGCTACCAACGGCGATGGCACATTCGTACCGGCTGTTGTCGGTCTCCATGAGGTGAACGCCGCTGATGAGGCTGTGTATGCGAAGCTGGTCGGCATCGAATTCTGCGAAGCTAATCTCATCGCAACGTGCAGCGCGGACGTCCTCGTGGGGCGTTTCGTGAACGCGAACGGTGCGTGGGACGAGCTGCCCGTCAAGGGTCAGGCGCAGAGTGGTACTGCCCGTGTCGGCATTCCCTTTGTCTACGGACTTTACAACTTCACGCCGGTGCGTAACGGGGTGAACAAGAAGATTTCGTGGTGGATTTCCCGTCAGGGTATCGGCCACGCACTCTACTGCTTCACCTCCAACTACACCGCCGAAATCGGCTATCAGTTCCAGCACATCAGCAGCTATATCTCTATGTTCGAGGCACAGTTCGGCACCATCGACGGTAAGCCGGCGCCCGTACAGACACCTGCTGGTGGACGAAATGCGGATGATACCCGCTTCAAGGTCTACCCCAATGTAGGCCCTGCCTACATCGTCGAGGTTCCCTCTGCCGAGGTCGATAACATCGACGATTGGCTGAGTGAGCATATGGAGAGTGATGCCACCTTTGTGGAGCTGAAAAGCACCGATTCCACCTCCAAAAACACGTCCTCTGACGACAATGCCGACATCCGCGTGCGGGACATCTGCGGCGATAAGTGCCAGTGCCATGTCTACTACGACAAGGCTTCCGGCCAGAACAAGATGCGTTTTTGGCTGAGAGCTGCTTTCCCCCGTCCCGCCGATATGATTGAGGTACGCACGGCGCTGAAAGCGAACTTCGGCAGCGGCGCCGGCACTCACACCTATGATGATGGCTCCTTCGACGTCATCATTCAGAGGTTGGTGCCGTTCGCTTTCTCCAATGCGGATTTTGAGAGCTTCGCAGACAATGCGGTTACACTCATTGAGAATGTTCTGCACGCCAAGGCAACCAGTGTGAGCTGGAACGCCGGCCATTGTGAGAGCGATGATGATGTACTTCTCACTGCGGAAGAGCAGAGCATCGTAAGCCGGCAAGCGTAAGGAGGTGTCTTCAGTGAACACAGTGATTTTTCCTGAGGACGTCGCCAACGCGGTACAGTCGGCTTACCTCCAAACCGAAGACGAGGATGTCAGAAATTTGCTTTTGTCCGTCGGCGCCGAGCTTCTTGATATCTCTCCTGATGAGATGTTTGAGATGATTCGTTGACAGTTGAAAGAAAGGAGAGACAGAAATGACCCTGAAGGAGTTTGTTGAAAAAAACGGTAAAGAGAGATGCGTTAGCAAGATGAGACAGTGGCAGTCTGTTACCATTGGCTTCATCGACGCCGATGGAAAAGACGATGAGACGGAATTCGACGTATACCGCGTGGACACTTCCGCCGGTCTTGAAGAGCTGGCGCAGCTTTTCAACGATTTCTGTGCTGAAAACAATTTCCCCACGAACACGGTGCAGTCGGTTCGTGTGGTGAAGAGCGCGGACGACTACTCTGACCTTGCGTAAATGCTCTGAAAAAAAGAAAGGAGAAAATAATCATGGATTCCAAGAAAAAGACAAACAAGACTCGTTGTAGGGCTTGCCCCGCATCCGGTTTTTGCTCCGATGTCTGCTACAATAGGGATGTTCCTGATGCCACCTGTGCTCATGCCGTGAAGTACGATAAGCTGAATAAGCGTGTCGCTTCGCTGGAGGGACAGGTTGAGACGGTGAAGTTCATGCCGCTGAAGCAGCGAGACGCCGAGCTGGAAAAACTGTGGGATGAGTTCACGGATGTCCCGATGAATCCGGACACCGAGAAGATGGAGGATGCGTTCCTCCACTTCCCCGCCGGCACTCCTCGTGAAGACATCTGGCACTGGTTCGACGAACGCTATTCCAAGGGCATCGCTGCGCTGCTTTACGGTCGTGGCGAGGACAACACAGCTACCATCGCTACTCTGACTTATCGGAACGAGCTGTGCTGCGAGTGCGACTCTGAGTTGTGCGCCTTTGCGGATGCTTCCGGTATTTGCCGTGCTCCGTTCATTACCGGCGCCGCGCCGCGTATCCACGAGGATGGCTGCGACGATTTCTGCAGTAAGTGCGATGCGGGCTGCACGGCCAGCGTCGCAGACAAGACTTCTGAGGCTGGACGGTATATGGTCTTCACGGACAGTCCCTACGTCAGAGACGCTCAGATTTACTGCGGCACCATCGACGAAGATATCTATTCCGAGGAAAACGAGGATAACTGGTACGATACCAGCGGTCCTGTTCTGCTCGTTGACAGAGATTTCAAGACCCTCGATGAGCTGCGGAAAACGGTGATGAACTTCTATCCCGACATGGACCTTTGTACCCTGCGTGCCATTCGGGTCTCAGCGGAAACTGTCTGCCTGTAAGGGAGGTGCCCACAATGGATGCCTTTTTGGAAAAGCTCAAAAAGTCTTTTGTCGAACGTTTTACGTCTTTGATGGAAGACAACGGCGACTCCGTGACGGAAGCTGCGAGGATTATCGGTGTTGCTCCGGAAGCTGTCTCAACGTGGCTGCGTGGGCGTATCGTGCCGAGCATTGATTACTTCGCTAAAATTGCGGATGTTTACAATGTCTCTGTTGATTATCTGCTGGGTCAATCTGAGACCCAGCAGATAAAAGACATCCCCGATGAGGCGGCATATCCGGCTGTTCCCGCACGAGCCTTCTACAACTCGGCACTACAGCTTATGGCAAAACAGAATTCTCTCATTTCCCAACAGAATGCGTTGTTGCAGCAACAGAACGCTATTCTGAAGGCAATGCAGCAGAAGGCCACTGTTGAGAACACATCTCTGCCTTCGACAGATGTGCCTCTTGGTTTGCCATTTTGAGCAGAAAGGAGATTTTATAACCTTGGAGGGGGCTGTTGTTTGCAGCAGTCCTCTCTTTCTATACATAGTCTGTTTGACAGAGAGCGTACAAATGGGCTATAATAGAGTTGAAAATTGAAAGGAGGATACAACTATGGAAGAATTCGTAAAGGGCGTATCCAAAACTTGCCTATATGAAGACCCTCACTGTGACGAAGAGGATGCGGAAATGGACCGTCGGATTTCGTCGGTAGCCTTTGAAGCCTATCAACGGGCAAAAATGAAAGGTATTCCTGTTGCTCGCTATGATGCAGAGAAAAAGTGTGCCTATTTACTGTATCCGGATGGGAGAATCGAGTATGTCAAATGAGAAACAGCGGAAACCTTGCATTATCGTTTTCGCTGGGCCTAACGGGTCAGGTAAAAGCTCACTTACAAGTAGAGTAGATATACTACCCCCGTATATCAACGCAGACGACATCAAAAAAGAAACTGGATGCAGCGATTTGGAAGCGGCACAGAAGGCTGATGCAATGCGCTTACAGTGTGTAGAATGGGGCGAAGATTTTACCTTCGAGACAGTTTTGTCCACGAATAAAAAACTGGAATTTCTAAAATATGCAAAAGAGCATGGGTATTTCATAAAAGGCTTTTTCGTTCTTACGAAAGACGCATCCGTAAACGTACTTCGTGTATGGGAACGTGTTCAATCTGGAGGCCACGACGTACCTGAAGAAAAGATTCGGTCTCGGTACGAAAAGTCTTTGGCAAGGGTTCAGGCCTTTGTTGACCTATGCGACATCTGCCATATTTATGACAACTCCGGCTCTTCAACGGATAGAATATTCAAGAAGGCACATGGCGACACCTATAAATGCAGGGAAAATGCTTTCTGGAGCAAACAGGAAATCTGTGACCTCGTAGGCATCAAAAGCAATAATGTTGGAGAACTTCTGCTTTCCGACTATGAGAAGAAGCTCTGTAATTCACTTAATAGTGCTACTGAGACTGAGGAGGACGTAGATAGAAATGACAAGTAGCCTTGAGGTATTACGCTCTCATGCTATCTACATCAACCCGTCATTCAGCGAAAAGCCTATTAAGATACCTTCACAGATGTATCCGCTGACGGGGACAATGGAAGTGTTTAGCTACGGCAACACACTTCCATTTCCCTCAGGTGTAGAGACCGACACCATTCGACAGGCCTTCGATGCCACGGAGGTCGATGTCGGCTACTGCTATCAGAACACCCAGCGCATTCTGGACGCTCTGGTTGCCGCAGGCGTGAAGAACGCCGTTCCGTATGCCGGCTGGCTCTTCGTAGGCGATGCCGTCCCTACCCACCACAGCTTCATCGTCGTAGATGGCAAGCATATCATCGACCCTCTCATTCGATTCGATAAGATGAATCTGGAAGCCTATGCCAACGAGGATGGAACCAAGACACCGGATTCAATCCGTGGGGCTTTCACGGACGAGGTCATCGAGATGATGAAGCGTCCCCATTCCGAAGTTATGACATTCGGGCAGGCCAGTCCGTTGAACTACTATGTGGCCGCAAAATGCAAGCCTTCAGAGGCGGTGGCGCGGTTCAGAAAGCTCATGACGGCTTTTCCAAAACATCCATCATATCAGAACATCAGACCGGATGGGACAAACAAGACGCAGACGCTCTTCTATGAGAAACAAGGTAAGGATATGTACGCGCCGAAAATCAAAATGAAAGGAAATCTGTGAGTATGGATTATCCTTATATCCGTGCATGGAACAGGCTCATGAACGCCACTTCGGACGTCATCGAAAATGAAGTCGCGGCTGCCCGTAAAGAGAAGGCTCCACCGACTTCAGTTTACAAGCGTAAGGATGGTGTGTGGGAGATTTTCGAGGGAATCGTCCGTGGCGAAACGAAGCAGCAGCTTGCTGAACTTGTAGCAAAGATGGAAAAGCGCTCTAAGAAGTAATTAAAGAGGCCCGAAAGGGCTTCTTTTTTTTTGGCTCTGTAATGATTGACAAAATATCAAACTGTGGTAGTATAGAATTATAATTACGAAGCTATTTTTATAAAGGAGATTATCTCCGTTTTCCAAGTCACCATACGTAAATTCAGACAGTTATCCCGTTTCGGGGATAGCTGTCTTTTTTATATATTTTCATACATTTGTGTTCCCATAAGTCCTTATCATAGGCAGGGAGAAAGGAGAAATTCATGACTGACTATCCTAATGAAATTGCCCGTTTAGACGCACAGCGTCGAAAGAATCACGATGCCACCGCCTATGAGGAGCTTGACAAGGCCTATACCGAATCCGGTCATACCGTGTTCATTATGGCACTCAACGCCCTCATTTCGCTGGGACGTGATACCGTCGCGGCCATGGCGCATCCTGCGGCTATCGCTGCGACTATCCAAGGGAACATCTTTTCCGAGGATTTCAAGCTGGAGGTCGGACGTATCGCACTGATGATGGCAAACGCCGACATCGACGTTCTGTTGGCCGTTATTCAGCGCATAGTCGTCCCCTTCACTGACCCTCAGGGCAAGCGCATCCCGTTCCTGCACCCCAACGGCGACGAGGAGGACGTCTGCCCCGTGTGTGGCGCCGAGGTCGAATATCAGGGCGACCGTGAAATCGACTACAACGATGGTACGGAGGTGAGCTGGGAATGCCCCGTCTGCAAGGCGTTTGGCAAGGCACTGTACCACGACACCTTCCTCCAGCACGATTCTGTGATTGATGGGAATGGTGATTGCGTACACGACCGTGTCTGAGCATTCCCGCACGCTATACTCAAGAAGAAAGGAGAAAGCACCATGACCAAGAACTTCAAGACGGTCGTTGAAGCACTGAACGAGACCGGCTTCTATCTGGCCTTCTGCAATCTTGTCGTAAACAAGATTGTAAGAATCCCCATCAAGAAAATTATCTCCGCTGCGGAGGGAAACATTGATGGCATTTCCAACTGGCTGGAACACGCTGTGAAAGACGCCTGCTCCGCTTTTAATCAGGACGTTACCATCGACGACCGGATTATGAAGATGGAGGGCGAGATTCTGCGTGTCACCCATTTCTGCTTTGACCCCCGCATCCGCGAGGCTTTCAAAGAAATGGGCTATGAGCGCATCTCAGAGGTGTACGAGTCCCGTGGCATCAACATCGAGGACACCGGTATGTTGGAGAAGGTCAAAAGCGTGTTCTGTACCTACGTCTTTCTGCTGAACCAGCAGGATAAGACGCTTGGTATCGACCTCTCCGTTGTCCCTTCTGTGGGTTCCTACAGCATTCGTTTCAACGAGTGCATTCAGGACTCCATCGTATTCAAGGACGAGGCGGCAGCGAAAGCATTTGCCAAGGCAAACGGATTGGAGAAGCCGTTCATTTCCTTCTACAAGATGACTGCTTATTGGCAGCCCCTTGAGGAAGGAGATGCGGTGTGAGCACTTCTCAAACCACTTCCCTGCCGCTTGCTGCTGTCCGCATTAAAAATGCACGGCTGTCTCTGGAACTATCTCAGAGTCAGCTTGCAGAAAGGTGTGAGGTGACTCCACAGACCATCTACAAGTATGAGTCTGGGCGAGTGGAGAATATCCCCCTGAAGACTTTGGAACGCTTCGCCGAGGTACTGGGCGTCTCCCCTGCTTATCTGGCGGGCTGGACGAACTCACCTGCCGGCACCAGCGTTCTGGATATTCAGGTACGAGGAGCCACTCTGCTCTGTGCCACCTGCCCCATCTGCGGAAGCCTGAAGTTCGGCCCGAAGCACGGAAGTGCCTATGGACCCGAAGCCCGTTGCTCCGACTGCGGTACAACATTCCGTCTCGATGCCGACCAGTTTCCTCTGAAGACTGTTCGGCTTGGTATGTCACTGCTGGCCTGAGCGCCAGCTTTTTGAAAGAAAGGAGAAAAAACATGACTATCACCCGTAATATTCCGATTCCCGACCCCAAGGCCACTATCACTTTCGAAATCGAGCTGACCCGCAGCGAGCTGGAGACCGCGTATCGTGAACAGGAGCGATACTACCGGCTGATGGATGCGGAAGGCCAGCTCTGCACATATCTGGGTTTCGATGTCAGTGACTTCGACCCCGATAACGAGGACGACGCCGAGAAGCTGGAGAGCTTCAAGGAAAAGTTCGGTGACACTGAGCCGGCATCTCTGGTCGATGAGGAGTCTCCGAACTATGTGCTGAACGATATCGTCGCTCAGTTCGAGCACGATGCTGACTGCAACAATGACGTGAACTCCACGTGGCAGAACGCCGTCGAGAAAGTGCTGAACATCCTGCAGGCGCGTCTCAACTACGAGGCGGTCAGCGGCGGTGATGAGGCATGAGTATTCTGAGATTCCCTGACAAGCGTTATCTCAAGAATGCCATTTGCGGCACTGTCACGTTGCTGCCCATTGCGGTGGTAGACCCGAAACCTTGTGTTGTCTCTGCGAGGCTGTACCCGCATCGCTATGATGGTGCGGCACTGTATCGTTATATCGTAGTGGATGCGGAGAACATCGGCATTATCTACGATGACGCGCAGGGGTACGGGTACAAGAACGCTGAGGCCGCAAAACGAGCGTTTTCACACAAGTATCGCGGAATGTATCCCTTTAACTATGTGTGGCCTCCCGTGCGGGAAGCCGAATTTTACGAATAACACAGAAGCCCCTGCGTCCTCTCTTTTTGGAGAGGACGCGGGGCTGAAAGGAGAAAAAACTATGATAAGGACTGTTGAGATGCCTATTTTGCATCGTGAAATCGCGGAGTTCCTCGACCCTCGCATCCATGAGGCTGCGCCGGGAACTCCGTCGTTTGCACTGCATGGTTTTCGCATCGACGACCGCGAGTATGTGATGGACTGCCTGCCCACCGTGGGACTCATGGTGGGCTACCGCATCGTCGAGACCGGTGAACTGGTTTCAGCGCTGCAGTTCGACAAGGGTGTTTCTGAGGAAAAACAGATTTTCCATGCGTTGCTGTTTGCACCTTGTGCGAAATATCTGGCGACGAAAAACTGCGTGTCTTCCCTGCCTGACGGGTCGTATGGTGATATTGAGTGCTTCTATATCATCTACAAAAACCCTGAGGCACGATGCTGGCTGCCTCGCTGTGAGACTCCTGTCATCGGGGCCGGCAATGCCGAGCAGCGATTCACGACAGAAGTGCGGCTGAATACGATGGATGGCTTTGTAAGCTATCTGTATTTCGATTTCACAACCCGTGGCTCTTGCGGTACAAACTTCTTCAACTCCGTCTGCGAGAACGTCCAGCGTATGCTGCGTGAGGATTGGGACGCTCTGGCTGCCACCGTACCCGCCGTTTCTTACGATGCGGGAAGTGAAATTCTGTCCATCCCCTTCTCGAATGTAAATGGCGATTATACGCTGATGGATTTCGAGAAGAAGTGGGCAGGGGCGCATGAGCTCACCTCACTGGTCACGTCGATTCGGCTGGTCAAAAACGACATCACACTGTATAAAGACAGTCGTTTCGATGCGCCGGAAGTGGAGGTCGTCCATGAGTAAGAAGGCTGATGACCGCGTATACAAAGTCAAAATCCAGCGGCCAATCTTTCCTCCCGATGCTCCGTTTCTGGCAATGAGCGAGTGCGGCTGCATCCAGCCGACACTTCTTCAGGCAACACCGGAGCTGAAGGGCCTGCTTGGGGAAAGGCTGAAGGTGTATTGTGATTGCAAAATCGTGGACACAAAACTTGTCATCCTGCGGGAACGCACGGGCGACAACTGGTGAAAGGAGAAAGATATGGGACGTAAAGCAACTCGTTCCGCCGAAGAAATAGCCAAGGCAAAACGGGATATGTTCATCAGAACCGCCGAAAAGCGTGTCGGACGTATTCTGGACGGTCTGGATATGCTGGAGTGCCTGTCTACCCGTTATAGCGGGTACTACACTGAGGAACAGGTCAATGCCATGTTCAGTGCCATCCGCAAGAAGGTGGATGAAGCCGAGAAGAGCTTCCGGACGAACGGGAAAACAAAGCTGTTTTCCTTTTCCGATGAATCCACTTCCTGCGGAGAGTTCAACCTCGAAGCCGGCGAGCGCATCGGTATCTCGTTGAAGGTCATCAATGACTGCAATATGAGCGTAGCACCCAATAAGCTGGAAGTTGAGACCTTCCCTGACGGCAGCGAACCGACTTACTATGAGCTATTCAACAGCGAAGGTATGCTTTGCTGCTGTGATGGCGAGGTCGTCACTGTGGTACGCACCGGCGTCGATAAAAATGGCGTCGAAGCTGCGTGGTTGTATGCCACTGACTCCAACGGTGAGACTGGGCCTGAGTTTTCTCTGCCCATTGAAGCTCTGAAGGTCGGCGTGTTCCGCTGAAAAAGGAAAGGAGAAAAAGAATGAATCATTTTTGCTACAACTCTCTATTCGGGTTTTCTGAGAAGAAGCTGAAAAAAATGGAAGACAACCACCGTATCGTAGTGGATGGCGACCTCATCGACTCTGCAAAGGCATACGAAGACATTATGCAGAGTGATGTTTTCAGGCATATATCATGCCGATTCGTCCCGGAGGGCGATGTAAAAAATAAGAGGGGCATCAGAATATACGATAACGTTTTTCGGGCCTATGTAAAGGAACGCGGCTACGTGCTGCCTACTTCCGAGGCGAGCGACGTTTTCTTTGCCGAGGCTGAGAAGGGCGTTGTCGTGAATGTGACTGCCACGGAACTGGCGGAGCGCTATATTCGTGAACGGCTGCATCAGACCAAGGAAAAGCTCATTCCTTTGTCTATGCTTGAGCTTCACCTCCTGCTGGTCATGGGCATCTGCAGCATAAAGGACGGCAAGCCGTTTGGCAAGGACGGGAAGTGGCTGAATGGCTACATCAATGTCTACAATGCTGCGACCTTCCCTGATTTGGTTTGCTACATCACCGGCAAGGATTGCAGAGTGGCGCCGTTTGCCTCGTACACATGGAACGAAATTCTCGCCGTGTGTGAAGGCAACAACAATCTGGCTGTTCGGGTATTCAACGCGCTTCGGGAGGATGCGACACACTCATGGACTCCTGAGGGAGTCGTTGCTTTCTTCACCGATTTAGGCATGGAGGACAGTGCCGGTGAGGATGACGACGAGGACAACCTCATCCACGTGGAGAAGCACTACGAGGTCTCTGACGGTCTGGCGAAGGCACTCGGTTACAAGGGCGACCTGTTCACCATGGACGTTGCGGATTTCAACCGTGTCTCTTCGCGGCTGGGGAACCTGCACTGCCTCGTCGAAGCCATCCCTGAAATCATCCATGACAGAGACTTCAGCCGGTTTTCTTCCATGAGCATGAACGGCTACTGGAACGTGCTTCTGAATTTGGCGCTGACCAATCTCATTGAGGACCTGCGTATCCATGCTATTGCACGTAACTCCGATACTGGCGTTGTCATTGATGTCGATGGCAAGAAGCAGGAAGTCACTGGCGGCAAGAATACCTCCAAGGAGGAGTCATCGGAAAGTGAAGCCTTCTGGGACTTCAAGACCATTTGGCTGTACTGCCGAACGGCTGATTTTGCCAAGTCAAAGGACCGTGAGATGTTGCGGACTCTTTGGGACAATATGGTTGAGGACCAGCACATCGTTCCAAAGAGCGCTGAGTACAAGCTGCTGCTTGTTAAGCTCTGGGGCATCTTGAATGCCGAAGAAACCGATGGACATATCACTGCCGGCAATCGCCCCACTCTTATCCGCAATCGTTTTTTCGGATTCTGGGATGATTTTGCCAAGTTCATGGGTGAGCATCTTTCCTGAAAACTTTTCACAGCAAAGCACTGATTTTTCCACTAAGAAAAGCTCCTTCGGGGGCTTTTCTTTTTTTCTCAATTTTTGCTGAATTTGAAAGAAAGAAAACGCTCGAAAATGGCTTGGTTATGCGGTTTTCATGGACTATGTTTGTTCCTGTTCTCCCGACTAAAATCTCAAATTTTTATTCGGTTTTTCCCGACTAAAGTTTAGTTCTTATAACTCTGATTTCCCGACTAAAATTGCAATTTGAAAATTCGGAAATCCCGACTAAAATCAAAAAACAGTGCAAATGTAATAAACGCAATTTGGTGCCTAAAATGATTGACAAAATATCAAACTGTGGTAGTATAGAATTATAATTACGAAGCTATTTTTATAAAGGAGATTATCTCCGTTTTCCAAGTCACCACATAAATTCAGACAGTTATCCCAATCTTGGGGTAGCTGTCTTTTTTTATATATTTATTGCATTTTTCGACAACAAAGAAAGGAGAAACACCATGAAGTACAAGAAGCTCACCAAACATGAGCGAGACACGCACCCGTCCATTCACTGTACGGGCAGCGTGCGCGGCATGAAGGAACGTGGGTTGTGGGACAAGGATGCCGAGTGTGTTCGCTGCGGCAACCACATCTACAACCTGTCCGTTACCATCCCGCCCTACCCTGCTGATGGCTGCTGATGCAATCGACTTCAAAAGAAAGGAGAAATTATTATGAATACATCTACGCTGCATTTCATCGACTGCACTCTGTCCACGTATCGGAACGAGCTGCTGTTCAACCCTTCCAACAAGATGCCTGCCCGTGAGGTCAACGACGCACTGAGCAAGCTACTGGAGCTGCCGGAGGTCTGCGGTAAGGTGCGCGATACCCTGACCACCCACCTGAACGACCGGCGTGGCTATGCCCGTGATTTGAGCAAGCCCGCGCCCACTGTCGCCGAGGTGATTACGTCCATGGAGTTCGCACTGGGTGCCGCATATGCGGCAGCAATGAAGAAGAGAGGTGAGCAGAAGTGAGTAAGCATCGTTGGACTATCGAGGAACTGAAGAACGTCAATGACGCTCAGTTCGCTATGGCGATTCTGATGGAACGCCGCAGTGAGTTATCGAATCCCTACACCCCGTTCGCACAGCGCCTTACCAGCGTCATCAATACGCTGACGGACATGGCTGTGGATGGCGGGCTGACAGACGAAGAAAGGAGTAAGAACAATGGCCGCTGAAATGAGACTTTACCGCGTAACGGTTATCGGCAGCAATGCCGAAAGGAAGCGCGGAAAAGTGGTGGAAGAGGTCACAGTCAAGGTCGGAACCAAGTGGCTGACGGACGATAACGGTCGGCGTTACTACAAGGTGCCGCTTGAGGACGCAAACCGAAACCTCTACTTCCAGCTCAACACCATGTACTGCATGGACTACCGGCTGTATCAGACAGAGCAGGCCGCCAAGGATTACCTTCGGCAAGCGGAACTGCGTGTGGCGCTTTGCAAGGCGGTGAGCAATTTCGGCTTCAACGCTCCCCTGCCTGTGCTGGAGAAGGTCATGGATACGCTGAAATACACCCCGTTCGCACAGCGTCTCACCAGCGTCTTCAATACGCTGACGGACATGGCTGTGGATGGCGGGTTGACGGACGAAGAAAGGAGCAAGAACAATGGCTGTTGAGATGAGACTCTACCGCGTGCCTATTATCGGTAGTAATGCCGAACGGCGGCACGGAAAGGTGGTGGATGAGGTCACGGTCAAGGTTGGAACCAAGTGGCTGACAGACAATAGAGACTGTCGATACTACAAGGCTCCTTCCGAAGATGCGAACAGAAATCCCTATTTCCAGCAGAACTCCATGTACTGGAGTACAGATTACCGGCTGTATCAGACGGAACAGGCTGCCAAGGACTATCACCATCAGGCGGAATTGCTCATAGCTCTTCGCAGAGCCGTTGGCGACTTCGGCTTCAACGCCCCGTTGACCGTGCTGGAGAAGGTCATGGACACTCTCAAGGAAGGCGGATGCTTGAAATGAGTACAAAAATCTTTGACGCTTGGCGTATCAACTCTACCGACATCGGGGAGTTGGTCAAGCTCGGCAATGAGATTCGGGAAGTGCAGCAGAAGTCCTTCGTGGACGCTGTCTACAACTCGCTCGATTTCTGCCAGCTCGCTATCATCTTCGCCAAAAGGTCTGTAGAGAATGTCGAGGAACTCAGGCCTGTTTTTGCGTCAATCGCCGCGAACGTCGTTCACAAGTGTGTTCTGATGTACGACTGGACGCCGTCTTTCACGATGACGGATAACGCCAAAAGCTCTGCGGAACAGATTCTGCAGAAGGAGGCTCAGAAACGGAAGATTTCATTGACAGTAGAGCAGAAGAAAAATTTGCTCGACGTTATCACTGAAATCTACGAAATCGTCTCCCGTGATTGGCAGGCGTCACTGCTGTTCCTCAGGGGCGATAATGGCAGTACCTACATGAAAGGGTTCAATCTCACCAGAGAAGCGACCCATTTCATCGACTCCCAATATCCCCGCTTTGAGTACACCGACCAGACGGAGATGAATATTTCAGACTTCAACGAGTACACACGGCAGTACATTGACGCTGCAAAGACGGAAGAAGAACGCTATGAGAGGCTCTTGGAGGCCCAGCACGAACGTGGAGAACTGTGGGACAAAGCATTCGCAGGCCAAAGTGTATGGCGCGATGCCGGTCTCTCCATCTCCCTTGTGCCGGCACAGCTTCAGGAACAGTTCGTGGCTATTCATTCCATCTGCAAAAAGGTGTTCGGTGTCGAAGCCTGACGAAAAAAAGAAAGGAGAAAAATCATGGAGAATAACCAAAAAAACGCTGCGGA
>OQVS01000145.1_pt1 | contig 39906 bp, 40 predicted proteins | sample 1691601 | NCBI WGS metagenome assembly OQVS01 (sample SAMN03418268, study PRJEB22391) | human gut metagenome | biome: human-gut; feature: organic feature; material: feces | host: Homo sapiens | place: Tanzania | collected 2013-01 | reverse complement strand
TTTCGGTGAACGACAATCTCCCAAATACGACTAAAATAGAATCCTATGATTCTTATATATGTTATTGCCAAATCCATGAAAATCACGGATTTAAATTGAACCTACCGATTGTATGTGCTATAATTATAGACATATAGTCCGTGTTGCATTCAAGGACAGAAAAGAAGTGATTGACATGGAAAAGGCATTTAAATTTAGAATATATCCGAATAAGACTCAACAGGTTTTATTGCAAAAGACCTTTGGTTGTACTAGATACATCTATAATCATTTTCTTGCTAAGAGGATTGAGCTGTACAAGCAGGATAAATCCAGTATGTCATACAATCAATGCTCCAAGGAGCTTACAACCCTAAAACAGGAACTTACATGGCTAAAAGAACCTGACAAGGATGCCTTGCAAAAGTCCTTGAAGGATTTGGATGTGGCGTACAAGAATTTTTTTGCTCGTCCCGAAGTTGGCTTTCCAAGGTTTAAGAGCAAGCATGATAGGCACAAGTCCTATCGCACAAGCTACACGAATGGAAACATTAAGTTCTTGGGAAAGAAGATTCAGCTTCCCAAGCTGGGCAAGGTCAAGATAAAGGATAAGCGAACGCACCTTGAAGGCAGGATTCTCAATGCGACAGTTTCGCGAGAGCCAGATGGCAAATATTATGTTTCCATCTGTTGTACTGATGTCCCCATGGTAGCCTTAGAGACAGTAAATCACAATGTCGGCATAGACCTAGGACTGAAGGAGTTTGCCATAGCCTCTGACGGCACGAAGTATGCAAATCCTAAATATTTGGCTAAATCCTTGAAACGGTTAAAGTTTTTGCAAAAGAGCCTGTCCCGAAAAACAAAGGGCAGCTCAAACAGGAACAAGGCTAGAATCAAGGTAGCAAAATTGTATGCAAAGATTGCCAATCAGAGAAGGGATTTTTTGCAGAAGCTGTCTACAGAGCTGATAAGAAACAATGATATGATATGCCTTGAAGATTTGCAGGTCAAGAATATGGTCAAGAACCATAAGCTGGCACAGGCGATTTCGGATGTTTCATGGTCTGAGTTTGTCAGGATGCTTAGCTACAAGGCAGAATGGTATGGGAGGAAGATTGTCAAAATAGACAAGTTCTTTCCATCAAGCCAAATTTGTAACTGTTGTGGTCATAAACATACTGAAACCAAGGACTTGTCAGTGCGAAAATGGGCTTGTCCGCAATGCGGAGCTGTCCATGATAGGGATGTAAATGCAGCTATAAATATTCTAAATGAAGGACTCCGAATAGTTGGAGTATAACATATACAAGAACCGTAGGAACTACGGGGATAGCCCAGTGTATCTGAATCCTAATGGATTCTTGGCTGGGAACCCCGCGACTTTAGTCGTGGGAGGTTCAGGTGGCGTCTATTGGGGAAATAAGGCTGCTGGCCTCTTTGGGAGTGCCGGGCAGTAGAATGATTTATGCCAACCCTGTGAAACCGGCCTGGGATATTGCTGAGGCGGCCAAGCTGGGGGTGGATAGATTTACCTTCGATGATGAAAGCGAAATAGAAAAAATGGCGGCAGGCGCTCCTGGTGCCCGGGTATTGGTACGGGTGCAAGTGGAGAATGATGCTGCTGTGGTTAATCTGAACGAAAAATTCGGGGTGGTGCCTGGCAAGGCATTATCTCTTTTGCATAAGGCCAAGGAGGCTGGCTTGGTGCCAGCAGGTATTTGCTTCCATGTTGGCAGTCAGTCCTTGAAGTCTGAGGCCTATGGCAGGGCTTTGACCTTGTGTCGGAGACTCTTTGATGAGGCTCAGCAGCAGGGTATGAAGCTGACTGTGCTGGATATTGGCGGTGGCCTGCCTATTCCAGAGGCTGGACAGAGGGAGCCGGATTTGGATGCCATGACGGAGGATATCCGTCGTCATCTGGACAGGCTGTTTCCAGAGGTGGAAATCTGGTCAGAGCCAGGCCGTTATATGTGTGGTACAGCGGTGAATCTGGTCACAAGGGTAATCGGCACCAAGGTGAGGAATGGCCAGCCTTGGTATGTGCTGGATGATGGTATGTATGGCAGCTACAATGGATTGGTCTTTGACCATTGGACCTACAAGTTGGAATTTTTCCAGCAGGGTGTCAAGGTGCCTTCGGTTTTTGTAGGGCCTAGCTGTGATTCCATTGATGTGGTGGCCAGGGATTATCCTGCTCCTGCCTTGCAGGTAGGTTCTCTGGTGCTTAGTCCGGAAATGGGCTCTTACAGCTCCTCGGCAGCCACTGGCTTTAATGGCTTCCAGCCAGCCAAAACTATTGTTTATGAAGATAATATAGGGGTGGCAGAAAATATCTCTGCTATGGCTCGCTGAATAATCTACAGGCTCTCTCATGGGGGCCTGTTTTTGTGTGGAAAAAAATATTTTGCTTAATTTCCTTTGATAATGTACAATAAAATGGATTGGGTGATTTTTTTTGTAATGCGGGAGAATAGGGTATGGCACTTTCAAATGATGTAGATTTAGATAAGCAGGGAGAGAAGCTGCTTAGAGATGCCTTTCAAAATACTTTGGAAGCTATGGAAAATAGCAAAGGGCAGATTTTTGAAATATACGAAAATACCAAAAGGGATGTGGAAACTTCCACTGTAATGCTGAAGGAGCTGAAAGAGGAAACTCGCAAGCTGCAGGATGAGGTGGATATGCTGGTGCACTGTGAGCAGCAGGAGAAACAGCGGCTGGTACAGGTTAGCAGTAATTTTGCCAATTATTCCGAGGATAAGATTCGGGAGAGTTATGAGGCTGTTAAGGATGTACAGGTAAGGCTGGCTCTGGCCAAGGAGAAGGAGTTCCAGTCCCGCCGTCAGCGGGATCGTCTGGAGCTGAGACTGCGGGGCATGGAGCAGACCTTGATGATGGCAGAGCGTTTGGCCACCAAGCTGGGCACAGTAGTAGGGTATCTTACCTCTCAGATTAGCAGTGTGGTAGCCCAGATGGATGTGGCTTCCAAGAACAAATTCCTAGGGGTACAGATTATCAAGGCTCAGGAGGATGAACGCCTCCGGGTGTCCAGAGAGATACATGATGGCCCGGCTCAGGAAATGGCTACCTTGGTTTATCAGGCTTCTATCTGCGAGCGTTTGGTGGATACCCGTCCAGAGGAGGCCAAGAAAGGACTGCAGGAGCTGAGACGGCAGATTCGTCACTGTCTGGCAAATGTACGGCAGATTATTTTTGATATGCGGCCTATGTCCTTGGATGATTTGGGACTGGTGGCAGCCCTGCGGCAGTTGTCTGGCAAGTTGGAAGAGCGGAAGGGACTGCAGGTGGATTTCAGTGTTAAGGGCAAGGAGTGTGTGCTGGAGAAGCACGTGGAGGTTACGCTCTTTAGAATCATTCAGGAGGCTCTGGGGAATGTACAGCGCCACGCAGAGGTGGAGGAGTGCAATCTAAGGCTTTTGTTTACTAGAGGATGTCTGTCTATTCTGGTAGAGGATGCAGGCAAGGGCTTTGATGTGGAGCAAATGGAAGATGCTCGGAACCGGGGGGATGGGGATGGTCACTTTGGCCTTTTGGGCATGGAGGAAAGAGCCAAGCTCATAGGGGCATCTTTGAGTGTTATTTCCAAGCCGGGAGAAGGCACCAAGGTACATATTAAGCTGCCTTGTCCGGTGGGTGGCCAATGAAAAAGAATAATAGACAGTTTACGGCACCGATTTCTAAGGCAATGGAAGCATATGCAGGGGACGGTGCCCTTGCTTTTCATACCCCCGGTCACAAGCAGGGACTGGGGGCACATCCTCTGTTAAAGGGATTGATTACAGAGGCAGGTCTGCGGCAGGAGGTTTCTCTTATGGAGGAGCTGGATGATTTACATGAGCCAGCAGGGTGTATCAAGGAGGCTCAGGCGCTGGCAGCAGAGCTGTGGGGCGCCAGGGAAAGCCTTTTTGTAATCAATGGCACCACTGGAGCTATTCAGGCTATGCTGGTGGGCACTCTGTCGCCGGGAGATAGGGTGCTGGTGCCTAGGAATGCCCATCGTTCCATTATGGGGGGCATTATTCTAGCTGGGGCAGTGCCCATATACCTTCAGCCAGAGATAGATACCCGCTTGGGTATTGCTATGGGACTAAGTGTGGCCACGGTTAAGCAGGCTATCAAGGAACATCCAGAGGCCAAGGCTCTTGTGGCTGTATATCCTACCTATTATGGTTTTTGCTGTGATTTACAGCGGATAGGAGAGCTTCTCCACGAAGCAAATATGCTGTTGCTGGTGGATGAGGCTCATGGTGCTCATTTGCGTTTTGGCAAGGATCTGCCTAAGCAGGCTATTGAGCTGGGAGCTGATGTGGCGGCTCAGAGCACCCACAAGCTGTTAGGCTCCATGACTCAGACCTCTATGCTGCATATTGGCAGTAATAGGGTGGAGGCGGAGCGGATTCGGCAGGCAGCTAGTCTCCTGCAATCCACCAGCCCTAATCAACTGCTATTGGCTTCCTTGGATATTGCTCGCTTGCAAATGGCTCAGGAAGGGGCACAGCGGGTAAATAGAGCTGTGGAGCTGGCTCAGTGGCTGAGAAAAAAAATCAATGAAATTCCGGGGCTGTACTGTCCTGGCAAGGAAATCTGGGCAGGTCAGAAAGCTGGTCAGTTGGTGGCTGGCGGTAAGGACTTATCAGATGTAGGGGCGGTGGCGCTGGACTGGGCCAAGGTAACGGTTAATCTGGCAGGGCTGGATATTTCTGGTCAAGAGGCAGAGCTGTTGCTGCGGCATCAGTGGAAGGTGCAGTGCGAGCTGTCAGATCCTGAGAATCTGCTTTTTATTATTTCCATGGCAGATACCCAGAGAGAGGCAGATAGATTGCTGCAGGTATTGCAGGAGCTGGCGGCTAAGCATCAGCGGACAATGAAAATAAAGACCGCAAATAAAGATGATTCTGGGATTGCGGAAGAGCAGGATTGCAAGAAGGCAGATAATATCTGCCATATGGCTGAAATGCCTGTGGCGGTTCAGCGTATGAAGCCTAGGGAAGCTTTTTTTGCCCCTATTAGGACTGTGGCGCTGGAAAAGGCCATTGGCTGTATTTGCGGGGAAACCATTGCCTTTTATCCTCCTGGTATTCCGGTTTTGTGTCCCGGAGAGGAGATTACAGAGGCCTTGGTGGAATACATTAGATTTTATCAGGCCAAGGGTATGCGCCTGTCTGGGGCTGTGGATAGTGAATTGAAGACTATCAGGGTGTGTCAGAAGGCTGGCATACAGGATTGATTGGATTGTAAAAAAGGATATGCCAAGGAGTGAATTTATATGAGCAAGGGAAAGCTGATTACCATAGAGGCAGGAGATGGCTCTGGCAAGGCTACCCAGACCAAGGCCTTGTATGATAGGCTGTTGGCGGAGGGCTATCAGGTTCTAAAGGTGGAATATCCTGATTATCAATCTGAATCCTCCGCCTTGGTGCGAATGTATCTAGGTGGGGAATTTGGTCAGCAGGCAGAAAATGTCAGTGCCTATGGGGCTTCGGCTTTTTTTGCGGTGGATCGCTATGCTTCCTATCTTTTGAAGTGGCGTCAGGCCTATGAGTCTGGCTGGATTATTTTGGCAGATAGATATACTACCTCCAATATGGTACATCAGGCGGTGAAGCTGAAGAATCCTGTGGAGCGGGAGGAATTTTTGACCTGGCTGTGGGATTTTGAATTTGGCAGATTGCAGCTGCCGGTGCCAGATAGGGTTATTTATCTGGATATGCCGCCGGAGATTAGCGACAGGCTGATTAATAGCCGGGCGGCCAAGGACAGCAGTCGAAAAAAGGATATTCATGAGAAGGATACCAGCTATCTCCATCATTGCCATAGGGCTTATAATGAGGTGGCTGAAAAATATGGCTGGGTTAAGATTAGCTGTGCCCAGCAGGGAAAATTGCGAACAGTGCAGGATATTCACGAGGATGTATATCAGGCGGTTAAGGAAATATTGAGGGACGAAAATGATTAAGGAAGTTTTAGTTGTTGAAGGAAAAATGGATGTAGTGGCCATAGACAAGGCTGTGGAGGCAGATTGCATTATTACAGAGGGGTTTAATCTCAAACCCCAGGCATTGGATTCCATTGCCAAGGCCTACCAGAAGCGGGGCATTATCATTATGACAGATCCAGATTCAGCGGGAGAGCGGATTCGTCGTTTTCTTACCAAGAGATTTCCCGAGGCCAAGCACGCCTTTATTCCCAAGGAGGATGCTACGGCTAACAATGATATAGGAATTGAGCAGGCTTCCCCCGAGGCCATTCGTACAGCCCTGGCCAAGGTAAGAACTATGGATTGGGAGCCAACCAACAACTTTACCGGAGCAGATTTGCTCAGGGCAGGGATTAGCGGTTCCCCAGCGGCCAGCGAAAAACGGGCCAAGCTGGGAGCTGTGCTGGGAATTGGCTATGCCAATGCCAAGACCTTTTTGCAGCGGTTGAATCACTATGGTATTACTCGTCAGGAGTTTCAGCAGGCTGTGGCAGAGCTGGAGAAATAAAGGAGTAGAGAATATATGACAGATACGATAAAAACCACCCATCCGGTAATTGCCAATCCCCAGGTTACCAGGCATATTATGAAGGCCTTTAATCTGAGAGCGGCCAAGAAGCTGGGGCAGAATTTCTTGGTGGATGCAGGTATTGTGCAGGGCATTGTGGATGCCACGGGAGCAGGGCCAGAGGACAATATCTTGGAGATTGGACCAGGTATTGGTACTCTGACTCAGGGACTGGCGGAATCTGGCGCCAAGGTAACGGCGGTGGAGCTGGACAAGAAGCTGCCAGCAGTGTTGGCTCATACTCTGGAGGGCTATGATAATGTTACCATTGTGCCGGGGGATATTCTCAAGGTGAATATTCCTGAGCTGATGGGGAATAAGCCCTTTAAGGTAGCAGCCAATCTGCCTTACTATATTACCACTCCTATTTTGATGGCTTTGCTGGAGCAGCATTTGCCAATTTCCATTCTGGTTACTATGGTGCAAAAGGAAGTGGCTCTGAGAATGATTGCCCAGCCAGGCAGCAAGATTTATGGTGCTCTGTCTGTGGCAGTACAGTATTATACCAGGCCTCATATTGCCTTTGATGTGCCGCCTCGCTCCTTTATACCAGCCCCAGAGGTGGATTCCGTGGTTATTGTCTGCGATGTGCGGGAAAAGCCAGCAGTAGAGGTAAAAAGTGAGAAAATGTTCTTCCGGGTGGTTAAGGCAGCCTTTGGTCAGCGGCGGAAAACTATGGCCAATGCCTTGAAGGGGGCAGGCTTCCTGCAGGAGGATATTAAGGCGGCCTTTGAAAAATGCGGTTTGGACAGCGGTCGTCGGGGAGAAACCTTCTCCTTGGAGGAATTTGGGATTTTGGCAGATGCCTTTGTCCAGGAATAAAGGCTTTGGCAGATGTAGATAAATTTGATGGGTAATTCGTTAAAAGGAGAGATTCACATGGCAAAGGTGGAGTATGCACCTCAGGGTGTGTGTGCCCGTTTGATGAAGTTTGAAGTTGAAGATGGCAAGCTGCACAATCTTAGAGTGCTGGGCGGCTGTAACGGCAATTTGCAGGGTATTGGCAAGCTGACTGAGGGCATGGAGCTGCAGGAGATTGTGAGCCGGCTGGAGGGTATCCGCTGTGGTGCCAAGGCTACCTCCTGCCCAGATCAGCTGGCCAAGGCTTTGAAACAGTATCTGGAGGAGGCTGGGGAGCAATGATATTCGACAATCATTCCCATACAGAGTTTTCCTCTGATTCCCAGATGACCTTGCAGGAGGCCATAGAAGCCAGAGAGAAGCTAGGGATAGGTCTGACTCTGACCGAGCATTTTGATTATGATTATGTTAATACCAGAACCTATAAGGATAAGGATTTTCGGTTTGTGCCCAGTGAATATTGGCAGCAGTACGGCAGTCAGCGGGGAGAGAATCTACAGCTGGGAGTAGAGGTAGGTATTACGGATACCTGCTTGAAGGCCAATCAGGAATTTGTGGACAAGGCTCCTTTTGATATAGTCATAGGCTCCATTCATATCATTGATTTGATGGATTTGTATTATGAGGATTTTTATCAGGGCAAATCCAAGGAAGAGTCCTACGGTATTTATTTGCGGGTAATGGCTCGGGAGCTGGCAAGACATTCCTATGTTGATGTGCTGGGGCACATTGATTATATATGCCGTTATGCACCTTATGAGGACAAGAATATCGTCTATGGCCAATTCCATGAGGAAGTGGATGCTGTGCTGAGAACAGCCTTGGAAACTGATACGATTATGGAATTGAATACCCGCCGCCTGGGGGATAAGGAGGCAGCGGAGAAGCTGCTGCCTATCTATCAGCGTTATTATGCCCTGGGGGGACGGTATGTATCTCTTGGCTCTGATGCCCATACAGCTCAGAATATCGGCATGAATTTCCAAGTAGCGCTGGAGCTGGCAGAGGCCGCTAAACTGCAGCCTGTTACCTTCACCCAGCGCAAACTGCAGCTTTGTAAATATTAATTATCTATAGTGTTTAAAACATTCTCTTGCATACTAGGGGAAAAATGTTATAATAAAAGTAGATAGAAAAAGTGCTGCCGATAGACGGACAGCCCTATAGGTTTAGTCAGATAATGACCGCACTATTTGGACTATGGGCGGTCATTTCTGCTTTTTATGAATATCCTTGCCCAGCTGATAGCCGAAGCTAATGCAAGCAATCGTAACACCTATACAGGCTACGACAAATCCTGCGACAGCTATGGACATAGTATCACCACCCTTCGGATTTTAGTCCTCAAAAGAGGCCTGAACCTAAAGGGACAGAATCCCAGACAACTAGCAAAAGCACTTATCTTGGACTGACCGCCTACCGTTATGGCAGCACCAATCAAATTATATCATGTTATGTTTGTTCGTACAATAGATAATGACAATATAAAAACAGCGGGGATTTCCTCGCTGTTTTTTGGTGGAGATTATTTTATTCCTCATCCAGCAATAGTGCGGATGGATTGAATTTCAAATGATAGCACAGGGCGGTTAGCTCAGCACCGTCCAAGACAGATTCGATAAAATCAGGCTCCTGCTGGCTGACCTCCAGAGTAACGGGAGTATCCAGCAGACGGCGATTGCTGTCTGCAAAAAGAATCACCTTGGGGTATTTAGTCATACCAATGGTGGTGGATTTGACAATGGCAAATCCAAGGGCAGTTCTCAGTACCGTGCCTACTGGGAACAGGGCAACATGGTTAAAGAACAGATTCAGAAGCAGGGGATCAAATTGCTTGCCGGAGCATTTGGTCATAATCTTGTAGGCAATATGAGGAGAATAAGCCTTTTTGTATGGCCTCTGGGTGGTGAGAGCATCATATACATCTGTAATGGCCACAATGCGGGCAAATTCAGAAATCTGCTCCTCTACCAAATGATTGGGATAGCCATGCCCATCAAGGTGCTCGTGATGCTGGTAGGCAATATCCGCAATGGCTTTCATATTCAGATTGCTGTCCTTAGTATTGAGCAACCGCAGATAACCCCATTCAGGATGATGGCGAATCAGGGTAAACTCATCGTCGGACAAAGCCGTGGTCTTGTTGAGAATCTTGCGGGATACATCCAGTTTGCCAATATCGTGAAGCAGGGCACCAGCCGTGAGAGTCATTAGATCCTTTTTTGAATAATGGCACAGCAGGCCCAGCATGGCAGAAAGAGCTGCCACATTAACGGAATGGGCAAAGGTATAATCGTCATAAAGGCGGATATCTGTAATCTGCACCAGATTTTCTGGCTTTTGAATCAAATCCTCAATAATGGATTCAGAGGTGGAAAGCAAAGGGGGGATATCCAGATGCTCATCCTGCTGTAGACGGCAGTAGGTATCAAATACCTGATGAATAGCCGTTACTCTGGTTTCCTCCTTGATAATATCCTCAGGTGGTGCCAGGGGTAAATCTGGATCCAGAGAGGTAATAGTTACCTTGGAAATACCGATTTTCCGCAGACTGTTTATATACTGTCTGCTTAATTTGGTACCTCGGGTTAGATAGCTGGCTCCTTTTTGGTTGTAGATACTCTGGGCTGTAACCATGCCCGGTTTTAATTTATTTATGGGTAATCTAATCATGGTGTAATATCCCTCTCATAAGCTACAAATCATGCATTTATATCATATCACATTTGCTAGTATAAAAAAATAGAAAATGTTAAAAACCCCTATCTAAGGCCATGAAAAATATTAATATTTGACAAAGTAAAAGGCATAATTCCTGCTGGGATATAAAGCGGGAAAATTATGCCTTGTTTGTCATATAAAGGGGTGAAGATTCCCACAATTAGAGGTGGGAGATTTATAGTTTCGTGGAATTAGCTGCTATCAGGTACGGAATACCTTTAGCTGATCCTGCAGGCGCTTGGCCATGTCTGCCAGCTTGGTGTTTTCGTTAGCCAGCTCATGCATAGTAGCAGACTGTTCCTCAGAGGCAGCGGAAACCTGCTGGGTTTCACTAGCAATCTTGTTGCTGTCGTTAGTAACCTGAGAGGTGGCCTCCACAACATTGTTGGACTCAGCAGAAACCTGATGGATATGGCCAGCAACCTGAGCCATCTGCTCCACCATGCTGTCTACCATGCCAGTAACCTGGCTAAACTCGCCCATAGCATCCTTGACTACATCAGCACCCTGACGAACACCCTCGTTGCCATGATGCATAGCCTCTACAGCCTTCTTGGTTTCTTCCTGAATAGTGCTAATAAGCTCGGCAATATGCTGGGCAGCATCCTGAGAGTTCTCTGCTAGCTTGCGGATTTCCTCAGCTACAACGGCAAAGCCACGGCCGTGCTCACCGGCACGAGCTGCCTCAATGGCAGCGTTGAGAGCCAATAGATTGGTCTGACCAGAAATATTAACGATGGTTTCCACAATCTGGCCGATTTCCTCGGAGCGATGGCCCAAGGTATCAACTTGGTCAGCAGAGGTTCTAACCATGGTTTCAATACGGTCCATATGCTGGACAATGACATTGATGCCCTCAATACCCTGGGTTACAGTAGTACCTACATCATTGGCCTTGTCAGCTGTCTGCTTAGCCAAATTTGCTACATTATTTACTCTGTTAACAATGTTGTCCAAAGCGGAGGAGGCGGTATCTACATTTTTGTTCTGAGACATGGAAAGCTCCGCAATATCATTAATGGATACGGCAATGGAATTAACCACCTGAGCGGATTCATTAACGCCGGTGGACATGGTTTCGGCAGAATGAGTCAGCTCATTGGCAATCTTCTGAATTTCTGCGGTAATACTTCTTATCTTGCCAAGGGTGTCATTGTAGGAGTTGGCAATTTTGCCAAATTCATCCTGGGTATCATAATCAAGATTAACGGTCATATCCCCGTGATATACCCGCTGGGATACATCCAGGAACTGGGACAGGAAGCCCCCAATGAGACGATAGAAGTAGTAACCGATGCCTACCGTCAGCAGAGCAATAATTAAAATCACTACAATGGTGGCAGTTTTGGCACTTTCGTAAGTAGCATGAGAAGCAGCTGCCTTATCCTGGGCCTCCTTCAGCTCCAATTCTCCCAGCTCTGTGGTGTTGTTATCAAGATTGTGAAAGTCCTGATACATTTCATTCATCATATAATCATAGGCAGCCGCATTTCCCTGTGCCCGGAGAATATTGGTAGCTTTGTCGCCGTGATTTTTGGTTTTGACCCAATTAGCCTAGGTTTCCTGCATTTTTTCTGTGAAGTAAATACCGTCAGCCAGCTCTGGCAGAATCTTGTCAATGGTGGCAGTGGCCTTCTGAAGATCAGCGGCAGCTATATTTTTTTTGTTTTCATCATCTGCAGCCACCATTTTGTACATGGCGGCCTTGTATTCAGAGACAGCCACATTCAGGTCGTCAGCCTGCTTCATATATTTCAGGCCGCTGATTTCAACACTGTTGGTTGCTGCCTGCATATTGGCCATGGATACCAGGGCATAAATACCTAAAAATACAATCATGAGAACCATAGCCAAGTAGCTAAGGCCTAATTTCATACGAACTCCCATAGAAAATACACACTCCTTACAAAATCGATTCGATAACACTTCATTCGCATATAGTTAGAATTTCTGCCTGCATGTTTTTTGCTCATTGAACATGGGGCAGCCATCCTTTGAAGCCATATTTGTCTTGAACGAAATACTAGGAAGAATAGACTACTAATTTAGTCGGAATAATTATAATATAAGTTGTTAGGGAAATCAATATAAATCGTACTATTTTTTTGTAAATTTCATTTAATTATTAAAAGGTGTGGATAGGAAAGTTTGGGCAATAAAATAAGGACCTGGTTCACTCCACAATTGCTGAGAAAATGAAATAGGTCTTTATTTTATATTAAGTTTACGAAAAGGCGAGATTTTCGTTTATCAGGTGCGGAATATTTTCAACTGTTCCTGCAAGCGCTTGGCCATATCTGCCAGCTTGGTGTTTTCGTCTGCTAGCTGGTGCATGGTGGCGGACTGCTCTTCGGAGGCAGCGGAAACCTGCTGGGTTTCGTTGGATATCTTGTCGCTATCCTTGCTGACACTGGTGGTAGCATCTACTACATAGCCAGATTCCGCAGAAACTTTTTCAATATGCTGGGCAACCTGAGCCATCTGGTCTACCATATTGTCTACCATGCCCCCAACCTGGCTAAATTCCTCAGTGGCTTTCTTCACAACCTCAGCGCCCTGACGAACCCCTTCGTTGCCATTGTGCATGGCTTCTACAGCCTTTTTGGTTTCTCCCTGAATAGTGCCAATCAGCTCGGCAATATGCTGGGCGGCCTCCTGAGAGTCCTCAGCCAGCTTGCGGATTTCCTCAGCTACAACGGCAAAGCCACGGCCATGCTCACCAGCTCTAGCCGCCTCAATGGCTGCGTTGAGAGCCAACAGGTTGGTCTGACCAGAAATGCTAACAATGGTTTCTACAATCTGACCGATTTCCTCGGAACGATGGCCCAGAGTATCTACCTGCTCCGCAGAGGAGCTAACCATAGTTTCAATACGGTCCATATGCTGAGCAATAGTGTTGATACCATTCAGGCCCTGGCTAACGGTGTTGCCTACATCGCTGGCCCTATCGGCGGTCTGCTTGGCCAAATCTGCTACATTATTCACTCCGCTGACAATATTGTCCAAAGCAGAGGCAGCGGTATCTACATTTTTGTTCTGAGAAATGGACAACTCTGCTATATCATTAATGGATACAGCAATGGAATTAACCACCTGAGCGGATTCATGAACACCGGTGTACATGGTATGAGCAGAATTGGTTAGCTCGTCGGCAATTTTCTGAATTTCGGCAGTGATATTTCTGATCTTACCCAGGGTATCATTGTAGGAATGGGCGATTTTGCCAAATTCATCTGGGGTATCATAGTCCAGATTGATGGTCATATCACCATTGTATACCCGCTGAGAAACATTCAGGAACTGAGACAGGAAGCCACCAATGAGACGGTAGAAATAGTAACCGATACCTACAGTTGCCAAGGTAACGATTATCAGCACAATAATGGTGGTAGTGCTGGCGCCACCATAAATTTCCCCGGAAGCTGTTACCTTGTCCTGAGCCTCCCCCAGTTCCAGCTGAGCCAGTTCATCAGTATTGGTATTCAGGGCTATATAATCCTTGCCCATTTCATCTCGCATATAAATGGAGGCGGCAGGAGTATCTCCTGCTTCCACCAGAGCAATGGCCTTTTCACCATGTTTCTGGGTTTTGGCCCAATTATCCTTGGCCTCGTTGAGCTTATCTACAAAGATGATGCCATCAGACATTGCAGCGAAGGTGTCATCAATTTTCTTGGCGGTTTTGCGGATTTCAGCGTAGGCGGCTGTTTTCTGCTCCGGTGTTTCTGCGGATAGCAGTTTGTACATGGCGGCCCGATAGTCAGATACAGCCACATTCATATTGTCGGACTGCTTCATGTACTTGAGAGCAGCCACAGCGGCATCATCCGCAGATTTCTGCATATTGGACATGGACCACAGGGCAAACACTCCTAAAAATACAATCATCAAAACCATTGCCAGGTAGCTCAAACCTAGCTTCATACGAACTCCCATATTAGCACTCTCCCTTTCAAATGAATATGAAAAATGATTTGATAATATTCGAGGTGTGAGATAAGTTGTGTCCTTTTGATGCATACAAGTAGTGGATTCGTCCCCCCCCCCGTGGACTATATTATATTAGAAGATTCTGGGAAAATCAACCCATAAATTGAAATATTTTGTCAAAATTCATGAATTTTTTGCATAATGTTAAATTGAAAATTTTGTTTGTCAGAAAAATTGGAAATTCCTTGTCAGACAAAAAAGGAGACAATCCTTTCCTATATAATATGCGAATGGATTGTCCCCTTAACTATTTATTTTTTTTATGATGATGTTTTATCTATCAGGTGTGGAATACTTTCAGCTGTTCCTGCAAGCGTTGGGCCATATCTGCCAGCTTGGTATTTTCGTTGGCCAGCTCCTGCATGGTAGCAGACTGTTCCTCAGAGGCGGCAGAAACCTGCTGGGTTTCTCCGGCAATCTTATCGCTGTCCTGACTAACGCAGGTGGCAGCCTCAATAACATGGTTGGACTGGACGGAAACATTCTCAATATGTCTAGCTACTCTAGCCATCTGGTCTACCATAGAGTCTACCATGCCAGTGACCTGACTAAATTCCTCCATGGCTTCCTTAACAACCTCGGAGCCTTGACGGACACCCTTGTTGCCGTGATGCATAGCATCTACAGCCTTCTTGGTTTCCTCCTGAATAGTGCCAATCAGCTCGGCAATATGCTGGGCTGCCTCCTGAGAGTCCTCAGCCAGCTTGCGGATTTCCTCCGCAACTACCGCAAAGCCACGGCCATGCTCACCAGCTCTAGCGGCCTCAATGGCAGCATTGAGAGCCAACAGGTTGGTCTGACCGGAAATATTTACGATGGTTTCTACGATCTGACCGATTTCCTCGGAGCGATGGCCCAGAGTATCTACCTGTTCCGCAGAGGTGCTAACCATAGCTTCTACTCGATCCATATGCTGGCTGATAACATTGATACCCTCAATACCCTGATTTACAGTGGTGCCTACCTGGCTGGCATGACTGGCGGTCTGCTTGGCCAGCTCGGCTACATCATTAACACCGCTGATAATATTGTTCAGAGCGGAGGAAGCGCTGTCTACATTCTTGTTCTGAGATACAGACAGCTCTGCAATACCGTTAATGGAATCAGCTATGGAGGTAACAACCTGAGCAGATTCGTTAACTCCTGTGGACATGGTTTCAGCAGAATCTGTCAGCTCGTTGGCAATATCCTGTATCTTGGAGGTGATATTTCTGATCTTGCCCAGGGTATCATTGTAGGAATGAGCAATTTTGCCAAATTCATCTGGAGTGTCATAGTCCAGATTGATGGTCATATCGCCGTGGTATACCCGCTGGGATACATCCAGGAACTCTGACAGGAAGCCACCAATCAGGCGGTAGAAGTAGTAGCCGATACCGATGGTTATCAAGGCAATAATGGCCAAAACCACAAAAGTAGTGGTTCTAGCGGTACCATAAATCTCGCCAGAAGTAGTTACCTTGTTCTGAGCCTCATCCAGCTCCATTTTGGCTAATTCATCAGTATTATTGTTCAGGGCAATATAATCCTTGCCCATGTCATTCAGCATATAAGAGGCGGCAGCAGTGGTATCTCCTGCTTCTACCAAAGCAATGGCCTTTTCACCATGCTTCTGGGTTTTACCCCAATTGTCCTTGGCCTCGTTGAGCTTATCGACAAAGATGATACCATCAGTCATTGCAGCGAAGGTATCATCAATTTCCTTGGCGGTTTTGCGGATTTCAGCGTAGGAAGCTGTTTTCTTCTCTGGTGTATCTGCGCTTAGCAGTTTGTACATGGCGGCCCGATAGTCAGATACATAGACATTCAGATTGTCGGACTGCTTCATGTACTTGAGAGCAGCCTCAGCGGCATCATCCGCAGATTTCTGCATATTGGACATGGACCACAGGGCAAACACTCCTAAAAATACAATCATCAAAACCATTGCCAGGTAGCTTAAACCTAGCTTCATACGAACTCCCATATTAGCACTCTCCCTTAAAAATTAATATGAAAAATGATTTGATAACAACATTAAGTAAACATATTATAAATTAGTATAGAAAAATTCGCAAGATGTACAATATAAAGATAAGAAAAAATTACTATATCATTAATAAGAATTATAACGATAATAGAAAAGGGTTATAAACTGAATTTGGAAAAGGGGGATATGCCTTGCGACAGCTACCGCCTTTTGGTATACTAGGGAAAGGTTTAGAAGATTCGTTTGTGATTGTGTGGAAAAGAGGAGTTAAAAAAGATGCGAGTTAGGCGCAGGCGTCGTCGTAATCTGACCAGAGTATATATTCTGGCGGTAATATTGGTAGTAATTGTAACAGGAGCTGTGGCTGCCAATTGGTTTGGCAGTCGGGAAGTTCAGGAAAATATAGAGGTTCAGTCAGGGATTCAGAAGTCAGAGAATTATTTGCACATTATGGTTATGGGTGTGGATCGTCGTAATGATGATGCCGGCCGCAGTGATACCCTGATGGCAGTTACCCTGAATAAGGATGCAGGAACAGCCCAGATTTTGTCTCTGCCTAGAGATACCAGAGTACAGATTGAGGGCAATGGTTACGACAAGATTAATCATGCTTATGCCTATGGCGGTCACAAGCTGACAGGTCAAACCGTGGAAAAGCTGCTGGGAGTGCCTATGGATTATTATGTGCTGGTGGATATTCAGGCCTTTGAGCGGATTATTGATGCTCTGGATGGTGTGGATATTAATGTAGAAAAGCGGATGTATTATGAGGATCCCTGGGATGATGATGGGGGACTGGTTATTGATTTGTATCCCGGTATGCAGCATATGGATGGCAAAAAGGCTATTCAATATGTGCGGTTTAGAGATGGTGAGGGGGATATTGGCCGTATTGCCCGCCAGCAGCATTTTATGCAGGCGGTCATGGAAAAGATGCTTTCCCCATCAGTAGTGCCTAAATTGCCTAAGCTGATGGAGGAGATTCAATCAGCTGTGGAAACAGATATGCCTTTGACGGAGATGGTTTCTCTGGCTCAGCTGCTGCCGTCTATCAGAGAGCACGGTATGACCTCGGAAATGGTGCCAGGCAGTCCTGCTTATTTGGAGGATATCAGCTATTGGCTGCCGGATATAATGAAGCTAAGACAGCTGGTGGCCAGCCAGATGAATACAGAGCTGGCAGATAGCGCTCTGGAGTCTGCCAAGGTGCTGGTAAAGGAATATGAGGCTTCTCTGCCAAAGGGAATTACGGTAATGGCGGAAAAATCCCAGCAGGCTCAGAGCAAGTCTGCCAAGGCTGCTTCTGAGGAGGCGGACAAGGAGTCCCAAACCGCAACCAAGGCCTCTGGCCCAGAGGGTATTTCGGTGTTTATTATTAATGATAGCGGTATTAATGGGGCGGCAGCCCGCATGGCGGACAAGCTGCGGGCCAAGGGCTTTAATGTAACCGGTGTAGACACCGGTCGCAAGAGTGATAGAGCACATACCATTATTGTGACAGACAGCAGTAATACTGATTGGTTTTATGGTATGCCTTTTGCCTGCACCATTATGGATGGCGGGGAGCCTAATGAGGCGGTTATTTACATTGGTCAGGATTATGAATAAATAGGAGATAGAATGGGAAGCATAAAGGTTACAGGCCTGTGCAAGGCCTTTGGTATAGAGGAGCTGTTTAATGATGTCAGCTTCGAGATTAAGCGGGGAGAACGAGTAGGCTTTGTGGGCGCTAATGGAGCTGGCAAGTCTACCTTGATGAAATGCCTGCTGAACAAGGTGGAATATGATAAGGGTACTGTATCCATGGAGCCAGTGGATACCATTGGCTATGTGGAACAGCAGGCGGATATGAGCAGTGACCATACCCTCTATGATGAGCTGAAAACAGCCTTTGAGGATGTGCTGGCCTTGGCTGCAGCCAAGGAGGCTATGGAGGCAGAGATCAAGGAGAATCATAGTGAGGAAAAGCTGGAGGCCTACGGTCGTCTGGTGGAGCGGTTTGAGAATGCAGGTGGCTATGATTTTGAAAGCCGTATTCGCCGTACTGCCTTTGGTCTGGGGTTTACCCAGGAGGATTTGGCTAAGCAGGTGACTAATTTTTCTGGTGGTCAGAAAACCAGAGTCTGCCTGGCTAAGGCCTTGCTGAGACAGCCGGATTTCTTGTTTTTGGACGAGCCTACCAACCATTTGGATGTAGGCATGATTGAGTGGCTGGAGGGATTTTTGCAAAATTACGCCGGCGGGGTGCTGATTATTTCCCATGACCGGTTTTTCCTGGACAGGGTGGCCAATAGGATTTTTGAGATTGAAAACAAGACGGTAACAGCCTATGAGGGAAACTATACCTATTATATGAAGGTGCGGGAGCAGCGGCGGGCGGCTCAGCTTTCGGCCTATGAAAAGCAGCAGGAGCATATCAAAAAAACTGAGGAATACATTCGCAAGTACAAGGCTGGTATCAAATCTAAACAGGCTAGAGGACGGCAGAGCCAGCTGGATAGATTGGAGCGGATTGTGAAGCCAGCTGATACAGCAGCCTTTAATTATTTTGCCTTTAATCCACCGGGGGAGTGTGCCCAGCGGGTGGCTGAGTTTGAGGATGTGGCCTACAATTTCCCAGATAGTCACAAGAATCTCTTTGACCATGTGAATGTGCTGATTCGCAAGGGGGACGGCGTGGCTGTGGTAGGGCCTAACGGTGCAGGCAAGACTACCTTCCTGCGGCTTTTGATTGGGGAGCTGGAGGCTTCTCAGGGGAGAATCAAGCTGGGTTCCAGAGTGAAGATTGGCTATTTTTCTCAGCAGCATGAGGGCCTGCATATGGAGCGTACTGTGCTGGAGGAAATGGAATATGAATATGGCCTGTCGGAGGAGCAGAGCCGTAGATATTTGGGGGCTTTTCTCTTTCATGGGGATGAGGTACTGCGGTTGATTGGCTCCCTATCTGGTGGGGAGCAGTCCCGTTTGGCTTTTTTGAAGCTGATGCTGACAGGAGCCAATTTCCTGGTGCTGGATGAGCCTACCAACCATTTGGATATTCCCGCCAAGGAGGCGGTGGAGGAGGCTTTGTCCACCTTCCCAGGCACCTATATTACTGTGTCCCATGACCGTTATTTCTTGGACAAGGTAGCTAACTGCGTGTTGGAAATAGCAGATGGCCGTCTCCAGGAATACAATGGCAATTACAGCTATTATCGGGAGAAAAAGGCGGAGGAAGCGCAGGAACTGGCAGAGCTGGAAGCTGAGGCCAAGGCGGCAGCAGAGGCAGAAAAGGCCAAAGCCAAGGCTGAGGCAGTTAAGCTGTCTGACAGGGCCAAGACTGCTGGTAAAGCCCTTGAGGCAAAGGGTGAGAAAAACAATCCTTTTAGAGGCATGAGCGAGGCCAAGAGGACAGAAACCCTCCAGCGGACTGAGGCGGAGATTGCTATGGCAGAGGCGGAGCTGAAAATGCTGGAAATGGAAATGAATGATCCAGCTATTCAGGCTGATCCGGAGAAAAGCATGGAAATCGCTGAGGCCTATAGTGATAAGGAAGCAGAGATTCAGGCCAAGTACGAGAAATGGGAGCAGTTGTCTGATTTGTAGGAGAAGCCTTGCAGGGGGCAGAGAAAGGAGGAGAGTATGGAAGAACTGGAAGCCATGACAGGCGTGGTAGAAAATATTATTTACAGCAGTCCTGATGGTGCTTTTAGCGTATTTCGCTTTAAGCCAGAGGGACAGCATAGCACTGTTACCGTAACGGTGCAGACTACGGCTCCTTTGCAGGGACAGCAGCTGGAGCTAAAGGGACAATGGATAGAGCATCCCCGCTTTGGCAGTCAGTTTAAGGCTCTCCATATGGTGATTAGTGCTCCCACCAGTCCCCAGGGCATTGAAAGGTTTTTGGCCTCTGGGGTAATCGAAGGGGTAGGCAAGGCTATGGCGGCTAGAATTGTGGCAGCCTTTGGGGGACAGGCCCTGGAGATTATTGAAAAACAGCCTCACCGCCTGCGGTCGGTGCGAGGCATTGGAGCCAAAACAGCAGAAAAAATTCATGCCTCCTATCAGGAAAAGGCTGAGCTGCGGCAGGTAATGCTGTGGTTGGAGGAACATGAGGTATCTGGTATCTACGCAGGCCGTATTTATGAAAAATACGGCTCTTTTACGGTGGAGGTTATGGAGCAGAATCCCTACCGTCTAGTGCGGGAGGTAGAGGGCATTGGTTTTTTGGTGGCAGATAATATTGCCAAGGGTATGGGCATGGATCCCTGTGGCAGATTCCGAGTATCGGCGGCCTTGGATTTTCAATTGCAGAAAATTGCTCTTTATGGCCATTGCTGTATTCCTGATGGCCAGCTGGTCAGTGATGTGGAAAAGGGCATTGGGGTTCCCAGGGATATTGTCTGGGAGGTTATGAAGCAGGATTTGGCAGATGGCCTTTTGGCGCAGGAGTCTGTGGGAGAGGATGTGCTGGTTTATCCAGATTATCTTTACAGGGCTGAGAGAGAAACGGCCCAAAGACTTTTGCAGATTCAGCGGGGGGCTATGCCTGTTTCCGCCAAGGGCCGGGGGAAGCTGGTAGCCAAATGGGAGCGTTCTACAGGCATAACTTTGGCAGAGCAGCAGCGGCAGGCCGTGGAGGCTGTGCTGGAGCATGGCTTGTTTGTGCTGACCGGAGGGCCGGGTACTGGCAAAACCACGGTAATTCGGGCTATGCTGGATATATTGGAACAGCAGGGGCTGGAAATCCTTTTGGGTGCTCCTACAGGCCGGGCGGCCAAAAGGCTCAGCGAGGCTACTCATAGAGGGGCTTGTACTGTCCATCGTATGCTGGAGGCTGGAGGCAATCCCGAGGAGGGTGGCTCTGGCTTTGGGCGCAATCAGGATGAACCTTTGGAGGCGGATGTAATTATTCTGGACGAGGTTTCCATGATGGATATTGTGCTGATGAAGCATTTTCTGGAAGCGGTGCCAGATGGTGCCCATTTGATTCTGGTGGGAGATGTGGATCAGCTGCCAGCAGTAGGGCCTGGCTCGGTGCTGCAGGATATTATTCGCAGCGGGGTGGTGCCGAAGATTTGCCTGACAGAGGTTTTCCGCCAGAGCGATGATAGCACCATTGTGCTGAATGCCCATGCTATTAATGCAGGGCGGCTGCCTCAGTGCTCCAGAGAAAAGGGCAGTGATTTTATTTTTATTGAGCAGAATAATGCTGACTGGGCGGAACAGCAGATTGTGGCTCTGTGCAAGACCTATCTGCCCAAGATGGGCTATGAGCCTATGTATGATGTGCAGGTGCTTTCCCCTATGCATAGAAATGCCTGTGGGGTGGAGCGGTTGAATCAGCTGCTGCAGAATGCCATGAATCCTCTCCAAGAGGATATGCCAGAGGTGGTAAACGGCAGCCGCAGTTTCCGTCTGGGGGACAAGGTAATGCAGAATAAAAATAATTATGACAAGGGCGTATTTAACGGAGATATTGGCTATATTGTGGATTTGGAGCCGGGGCGGATGCTGGTGCATTTTGGGGAGGAGCTGGAGGCGGAATATGAAAGCTCGGAATTTAACCAGCTGCAGCTGGCCTACTGCATGACGGTACACAAAAGTCAGGGCAGTGAATATCCTGTGGTGGTACTGCCTTTGGTGTCAGCTCATTATATTATGCTGCAGAGGAATCTTCTGTATACGGCTGTTACCAGAGCCAAGAAGCTGGTGATTCTGATAGGCTCCAAGGCGGCTCTTAATACTGCCGTGGAGAATGATAGAACCAGAAAGCGTTATACCCTGCTGGCGGAAAGACTGGGACATAGGCTGTAGAAATGAGGGATTGGCATGGTGGAGTGGCTTTGGAATTTGCTTTTTCCTCCCAAGTGTCCCGGCTGTAATCACTATGTGGAGCATCAGGGACAATGGTGTAATGAATGCTTGGCCAGAGTGTGCCGACCTCATTTATTGCCTTTGGACAGGGAAATGGGGGAGCTTTTTGCTGGTGGCATTTGGGCCTTGGGCTTGTATGAGGGGGAACTTAGGAATATGCTGAGACAGCTGAAATATCAGCAGAAGCAGGTAATGGTTCCCAGTCTACATAATCTAGTGGCAGAGGGGATAGGGCGGATACCTGCCTTGTGGGAGAATTTGGTGGCGGTTCCTGTGCCTCTCCACAAGGAGAAGCTGGCTCAGCGAGGCTTCAATCAAAGCCAGCTGATTTTTCAGAAGCCTTTGGCCGATTATGGTATAGCTATGGAGGATTGGCTGATACGAACTAAGGCTACCAAGCCTCAATATGGCCTGAGTGGGCAGCAGCGACGGGAAAATCTCCATCAGGTTTTTGCCCTGGCAGGGAAAAAATCCCTGCAGGGGCGGAGAATTTTGCTGGTGGATGATATTATGACTACGGGTACAACCCTGCTGGAATGCGGTGGGGTGCTGAAAAAAGCAGGGGCAGTGGATATTACAGGACTGGTTGTTGCCTCGGGAAGAAAGTAGCCTAGAGTAAAATATATTGAATGTATGCCGAAAATCCATTATAATAGGACAAAGGGACAATGAAAATAGGAGTGGGATTTTATGAATAAGCTGAAAAATTGTGCTGAATGTGGCAGATTGTATATGGAAATTGGTCAGGGTATGTGTCCAGACTGCTTCCGCAAGGAACAGGAAATGGAGCAGGTAGTATATTCCTTTGTTCGAGATCATGATAAATGCAGTATCAAGGAGATTGTTGATGGCACCGGCGTTAAGGAAAAGGTAGTGTTCCGTATGTTGAAGGCTGGACGGTTTATTGCCAGCGGGCTGGAGATTACCTATCCATGTCAGGGCTGTGGTGCACCTATTACTACAGGCAAGCTGTGTTCTAAATGCAGCAAGGATATTCTCAATCAGGCTGAGCGGTTGAAGGCAGAGAAAACTGTGAAGAAGGTAGACCGCAGTCATACTATGTACAATACCACTAGAAACAGATAAGGACTAGCAAGGATAATTTGATAGATTGAAGAGATTATGACAACAGCTCTTCATGACTCCCAGTAGGGAGCTTTTTGGAGTTGACAAAATTTTTGATATAGGCTGGCAGGATTTAAGAATCCTGTCTTTTTTTTCGATATTTTTCCTAGAATTAATGATTTGGGTTGGTGTGCCATTGGGAAAGGGCAGACTGATTTTCTCTGTGATAGATATTTAGGATGGTGAGCAATGTGATTATTAATGGCAATTTGCAGGGCATTGCAGGTGTATATGCTAATGCAGGCAGTAATAACAAGGTTAGTAAGGCCTATCAGCAGGCAGAGCCTGCCGGGGATGATATTCAGATTTCCTCTCAGGGACAGCAGTTTAATGAGATTATGCGGAAGCTAAAGGCTGGTTCTGATGTGCGGATGGACAAGGTGGCTATGTATGAGAATATGCTGGCTGCTGGTACCTATAAGGTGGATAATGGCGCTTTGGCAGACAAGCTGCTGCAGTATCGCTATTGAGATGAGGTAGGGATATGTGGCAGGAATTGGCCAGGATACTGGCCCTCTTAATTAGCAATTACCAAAAGCTGCAGGAGCTGAACAAGGAAAAGCATGGTGTTCTGATACTGGTAAAAATGCAGGAGTTGGAAAAGCTGATTGCCAGAGAAGAAGATATTATTAAGGAAATTAATCAGGCGGAGAAACAACGGCGGCAGCTGTTGCAGAAAATGGCAGACAGCGGTGTCAAGGTAAGGCCTGATATGGAAATGCATCAGGTGTGGGAGCAGTGTCCCAATGCTCAGCAAAAGGAGCTTCTCTACAAGCTGCACAAGATGCTGGCTCAGCTGGTAAAGGATGTGCAGGAGGCCAATGCCAATAATGAAATCCTGATTACCAGTGCCTTGGATGCTATTAATGCCAAGCTGAATCAGCTGGGAGGCTCTATGGTGGAGCCAACCTATGGCAGTCGGGGCCAGGAGCAGGTTATTCATCGTAAGAATTTTAATCTGGAGGCATAAGGTGCAGGAATTTATACAGTTTTTACGACAGCAGCTGGTGCTGTGCTTACGGCTTTTGGAGCTGTCAGGCCAGCAAAGGGAAGCCCTTATACATACGGCAGCTCCCGCAGTACGGCGTCTTACCAAGGAAATTGAGACAGTGATTATAGATTTGAATCTGCTGGAAAAAAAGAGAAAGGCTTTTCTCCAACAGCAGAAGGCTCAGAATGCGGCAGAATGGCTGTCAACTCAAAGGGATAGCCTAGAGAAAAATATGGCCCTGCAGCTGGTAGGAAAGCTGGAAAAGGCTCTTAATCAGCTGAAAACTGTGGCAGGAGATAATAAGCAGTATCTTGATAAGAATATGAGCTATATTGATTATAATATCAATGTTTTGACCGGTACGGCAGCAGGTGTAACCTACAGCGCAGCTGAGGCTGGCGGGGTTGGCACTCTGACTGGTACCAAGATGTTTGAAGCAAATATATAATTAGGCAGGTGTAAAAAATGCAGAGTACCTTTTCAGGTCTTAATACCATGGTAAATGGTATCTATACACAGCGACTGGGGTTAAATACCGTTGGTCATAATATCAGTAATTCCAATACAGAGGGATATTCCCGCCAGACTGCCCATGCAGCGGCTACCCCTTCTTCTGAGGTTTATACCTTGGCAGGAGCCAGTCAGGTAGGTAATGGTTCCACTGTTACTTCTGTTATTCGTGCTAGAGATATATATGCAGATCGTCAGTACTGGAAGGAAAACAGTACTGATGGCTACTACAATGGCAAGGCTAATAACTATGCCAAGATAGAGTCTATCTTTAACGATTCTGATAACAGCGGTGTGCAGGATGCTATGGAGAAATTCTATCAGGCTTGGCAGGATTGCTCCACTACTGCCAGCAGTGATACCAGCCGTCAGAATGTTATTAATGCAGGACAGAATTTTGCTCAGAGCCTGCAGATTGCAGCGAAGCAGACCAAGGAGCAGATAGATTCCCTCTATGATGATATCAGCCTCAGCGTGGTAAAGATGAACCGCCTTATGGGACAGGTGGTAGAGCTGAATAAAAATATTGCTGGTATTGAAGCCACTGGTGCTCATGCCAATGACTTGCGGGACCAGAGAGATTTGATTGTAGACCAGCTTACCTCTATGACGGATATTACGGTTTATGAATCTGCCAATGGTATGTATACTCTGGTCAGCAACGGTACTACCTTGGTTAATGGTATTACCAAGGTGGATTTGGAAATGTCTGCACCGAAGAATAACACCACCTACAGCCTCAGTGATTATGATATTATGATTAAGCAGACTGGCACGGTGTATACTCCTGGCAATGGTGAGTTGAAGGCTCAGTTTGAGGCTGTAGCTGAGGACAAGGGGTATATAGATCAGGTGGCCAATATGGCAGCCTTTATGTTTACTACCATGAATGACCAGCACAAGGCAGGCTATGGTATTGATGGCTCCAAGGATAAGCCTTTTGGCAATGCTAATGCCAAGGATAATGCCACCACTGGCTTGAATTTCTACGGTGAAAGCGACAAGGCATTCCAGTGGGATGCCAAGACTGGCAAGCTGGCTATGTATGATGTAAATACTGGCGCTAAGGAAGAGCTTTCCGGTATGCAGATTCTGGAGATATTGACTGTGAACAGTGAGCTGACCGCCACAGATGGCCACAAGAAGCTGGCTACCAGAAGCGGAGAGCGGGATGAGGCAGGCAATCTGCTGTATCAGACTAAGACTGGCACTACTACTACCATCAGTACCACGGATTTTAATCAGGCAGAGAAAAATGCCACTGGTATGGTATTGTATATGGCTTTGGATGGAGGTACAACTACAAATGCTACTCTGGCCAAGCAGGATGACAATGGCAATGCCTTGTATTTGCTGAAGGATGTTAAGCTGGATGACAATGGCAATCCTTTGGTGGTGGATGTTAATGGTACAGGTGATGGCAGTAATGCGGTATGGATGGCAGCTCTCTTTAACTGTGAGCGGGACAAGACCAGCCCAGAGGTGAACGGCACAGACCGCTTGATTGGCAATGGTTCACTCTATAGCTATTACAACACCAGCATGACCACTATGGGCTCTGACGCCTCCAATATGAACGGCAGAGTAAAGTTCCAGTCCGGAGTTATGGATCAGGTGGAAAACCTGAGAAGTTCCACCAACGGTGTTAACTGGGATGAGGAGCTTAGCAATATGATAACCTTCCAGCAGGGGTATTCTGCCTGCTCCCGTTGCTTGTCAGCAATGGATGAATGTCTGGATAAATTGATTAACGGTACTGGTACTGTGGGAAGATAAGGTGATATAGATGCGAATTTCTAGTACAATGATGTCCAATAATTATTTGAAGCAGCTGAACGGCACTTATGAGCAGTACAGCAAGCTGATGGAGCAGGCTGATGGCAGCAAGCTGCACAGAGCTTCAGATAATGCAGTGGGCTATTCCAAATATCTGCGTTATCAGAACAATCAGATTAGCAATGAGCAGTATCAAAGTAATGTTAGCACAGCTTCCAGCTGGATGAAGAATGCGGATGCGGCTTTGGTAAATGTAACTGATTTGCTGCAGACCTTTAAGGCCAAGGTGGAGCAGGGTTCTAATTCTACCAATAATGAAAGCGATATGAAGGATATTGCCAAGGAGCTTTTGGCCAATGTGCAGGAGCAGGTGGCAGATTTGAATATCCAGATTGGTGACCGCTTCCTTTTTGCTGGTCAGAAGGACACTACCATGCCTTTTGAAATCAGCGCTGACAAGATGAGTCGAGGGGATACCTTTACTCTTGATGAAAAGCAGTCCGCTTTTTTCTCCGGGGCTTCTAATTGGGGTGAGGAAAATACTACTCTAAAGCAGATGCTGAAATTACAGTGTACTACGGACGATGGAAAAGGAAATAAAATTGTTAGTACATATTATATGAATGTTAATACAGGAGATATTTTCACTGAAGATTTTGTTAAAAATGGCTACAAAAATCAGGAAAATTTCGATGCTGCTCGCGATAGAGTTACCTGTGTAAATGAGTATAGAGATGATGGTAGCAGGAAAGTGTTGCAAAATGATGCCTTGAAAACATTTTTTGGCTCGAAAAATTTGAAAGATTATACTGGCACTGCTGATGGCAAGGCTTACTATGTTGATGAGGCTGGCAATCTTTATGACAGGAATGCTGCAAATCCTAATGTAGATGATGTAATTTCTGCCTTGGAAAAGCCTGTCACGGGATTGCAAATTGCCAAAAATAATACCTATAACATGAATAATGCAACTGCAACTGGTAATGATATAGCCTTGAATGATACTCAGCAGGCTTATTTTGGCTCTAAGAAGCTGACTCAGTATCAGGATGCTGCTAGCGGTGCTACTTTCTATGTTGATGATAACGGCAATCAGTATACTCAGGCAACAATAGATGCTGCACAGGATGCGACTCAAAATGGCGTGCTGGCATTGACAGACAATCCATTGACACCTAAGACGAATATTAATACAGACAAGAGTGTCAATAACTTCCGTGTAAGTGATTTCTTCAATAAGAATGGTGTTATCAATGCTGACGGCGAAGCTTTGCAGGTTAAGGATAATAAAGGCAATGTTTTAGATTTGGTTGGAGATGGTAAATCTAAAACCGGATTGTCTACCACTAAGCAGTATATTGTTACCTATGCTGGTGATGATAAATACATCTCTATGGTTAAGAAAAATGGTGGTGTAGATAAAGCTACTGATACGGTAAATGTTACTGGTCAGGATATTAATGGCTGTGACCTTTTCGATGTAGGCAACGATCCTCACAGTGGTACAGCTAGATTGAATCAGCTTTTGTACACCGTGGCCAAGATGGATGCTGCGGATTACAAATGGGCTGGTGAGCAGGGCATGACCATTGCTGATAGTGCTCATGCTACAGTGCTGGGAGCACAGACCAAGATGGCAGCCAGACAGCAGGCCTACAATTCCTCCTCCAGTATGCTGGTAACTCAGAATGAATCCATTACCAGCGATATTTCTGATGTATCCAGCACCGATGTGGCTCAGCTGGCTACCAAGCTGATGGAGTACCAGACAATCTACAGCTTGTCCCTGTCTGTAGGCTCCAAGATTTTGCCAGGCACCTTGGCAGATTATTTGTAATTTGCTGGTATAAATTGCCTTGGTGATGTATACTTAAATTAGAAAGGATGTGAGGCACATGGGAATGTTAGATGGCATTGGAGGCACAGGTATCCTGTCCACTATGAAATATGTGAATATTGACCAGCAGCTGCCTCGCATTGGTATTCGCCAGCAGCAGGCTATGGGATTGAAAAACGGCTATGTTCCAGCAGAAATGCATCGGGATTATGAGCCTCCTTTGGCTGATATGGGCGTTAGTCTGGTGAAGGTGGATATTGATTGTTATCCCTGCCGCAAGGCCTATGGTTATCTCAATAATACGGATTTTGCCCAGACCTATGGACAGAAGGGACAGCAGGATATAGCGGCGGCTACCTCCCGCCATACCCAGGAGGGCTGGGATATGGCCAAAAACGGAGCCAAGCCGGGAGAAAGCATTATTGGCCGTCAGATTCGTTCCCACTTCTGGAGCCAGGTAGTAAAATGGCCTACCTGGGTGGCCAAGGATATTCCAGATCCAGTATTTACGGTAACCCCTTCGGAGATAAAGGGGCAGATGAATGTGGGACATGATAAATATAGTATTAAGCCTCAGGCCAAGGCCAATATAGATATTCGGGTTGGCGAGGCTGAAACATATATTGCTACGGAAGGCTCCATTCGCATGTGGACCACGGAAGGTCATTACGATATACAGGCATAGGGTGTGAACTTTGTGAGTAATTGCCCTGCTTATGATTTGTATGTAGGATTGCGAAAATAATTTTTGGAGGCTTTTATATGAGAAAGATAAATACCCGCCGTTTTGGCGAGCTGGAGATTGAGGATCAGGATATTATCAGATTTGCTGATGGTCTGCCAGCCTTTGAGGAGGAGCATGAATTTGTGGTACTGCCTTATGAAGAAGGTACACCATATATGTTTTTGCAGTCTTTGACCTCTCCTGAATTGGCGTTCCTCATGACGGATCCTTTTGTTTTCTTCCCAGATTACAGCTTTGAGCTGGATGATACCAATATGGAGAAGCTAGGGGTGGAGGCAATGGATGATATTCTGGTATGTACCCTTATATCTATTCCGGCTACAGGTATTGCCAATATGACTACTAATCTGCTGGCTCCAGTGGTTATTAACAGACACAGCAGAGAGGCTAGACAGGTGGTGCTGGAAAAGACTCAGTATACCACCAAGCATCGACTGTTTCCTGAGAAGAAGGAGGCAGAATAATGCTTGTATTGACTAGACGCCCCCACCAGCAGATTATGGTAGGGGATGATATAGTCATTAATATTGTGGATGTTAATGGCGAAAATGTCCGGGTAGCAATAGATGCCCCTCGGCATGTAAAGATATATCGGGGAGAAATTTACAGGGCGATTAAGGATGAAAACCGCAATGCAGCGGCGGCACCTGCAGATTTTGATCTGTCACAGGCTTTGCCTGAAAAAAACTAAAGGACTAAATCATTTTTTCTATGGAGGGATAACGATGATTGGAAAGATGCAGGACATGGTAACGGCAGCAGTGGTTGTATCTGCTGCTGATAACAAGGGATCAAGGTATACCAGCGAGACCAAGGCAAGCAGTCAGAATACTCAGTCAGATGGCAATGCTGTTGTTAAGTCAGCGGTTCAGACCGATGGCGTGGATGCCATTAATGCTGCTGGCAACCCTCAACAGACCGGGGATGAACAGCAGGAAAATCAGGATGGCAAAAACCCTCTGTCCCATGAGTTTGTCAGCGAAATGACCAAAGAGCTGAATGAGCTTATGAGCAAGCTGAACTGTGACCTGGAGTTCCAATATCACAAGGAAGTAGGAGTTATGTCCGTAAAGATGGTGGATAAGAACACCAAGGAAGTTATTAAGGAATATCCACCAGAGGAAATGGTGGAAGGTATGATTAAGGCTCAGGAATGGCTAGGCGCCTTCCTGGATAAGAAAGCGTAATAAAGGAGGGACCGGCAATGGGTGCAAACGGAATCTATGGCTTGTCCGGCTCAGGTCTTGACATTGAATCCCTGGTAAAAATGGGAATGATGAACAAGCAGAATCAGTACGATAAGATGTACCAGACTCAGCTGAAGCAGACCTGGGTAAAGGAAGCCTATAACACAGTATATACAGATGTAAAAGCATTTAAGGAAAGCATGTCTACCTTCAAAATGCAGTCCAATATGAGTGCCATGCAGGCAACCAGCAGTAATAATGATGTGGTTAGCGTTACGGCCAATGGTGCGGCTGCTGCCATGAACCACAAGATAACTGTGGAGCAGGTGGCCAGCAATGCTTACCTGATGACTGCCAATGGAGCGAAGATTGAAAGAACCAATACTTCTGCGGCTAATAGTGCATATCTGAAAGATGTGCTTTTTGAGGCAGGATATACCAAGTCTACAGATGCTGATGGTCAAACATCCTATGCTGTTAAGAATTCTGCGGGTAAACCAGAAACTCATAAAGGCTCTGACGTGGCTATTTCCATTGAGGTGCAGGATAGCAATGAAAAAGATAGCAATGGCAATTATGTTACCCATAAGGTAGAGTTTACCTATGATCAGATATTTGGGGATAACAAGACGCTGAATGATTTGGCTACTGCCTTCTCCAACAGCGGTGCTAATATTCAGGGCGGTTATGACACTGTTAACGACAGCTTCAGCCTGTATAACAAAACCAGCGGCTCTGCAAACAAAATCGGCTTAAAGGCTAATAATGAGGCCTCTGCAGACCTGCTGAACAAACTTCATCTGGCCAGCTACGATGGACAGAATAATACCTTGGGCAGTGCAATTAGCTTTACCAATGGTACTTGGAAGGAGGATGCGGCAGTTGGCACCAATGCCAAGGCTACCATTGATGGCAAGACCTATGAATCTGATACTAACAAGCTGAATGTAGCCAATGTTATCTACAATTTCAATGGAGTATCTGCCAAGAATGCAGATGGCACCTATCAGGCTTCCACTATCAGCGTTTCTCAGGACACTGACAAGATTGTGGATAATGTGAAGAAGTTTGTAGAAACCTACAATACTCTCATTGACAGTCTTAACACCAAGTATAGAGAGGAAAAGAATACTGACTACAAGCCACTGACCAAGAAGCAGGAAGGGGAAATGACAGAGTCCCAGATTGATAAGTGGAATGAAAAGGCTAAGTCTGGTCTTCTGTACCACGATAACAATATCTATTCCATTATCAGCGATATGCGTGAATCTCTCTATACCAAGGTGGATGCGGTGGATACAGTGCTTACCGATTCTAAGGGCAACAAGTATTCCTACAATTCCATGTCCTCTATTGGTATTACCTCATCCACTAACCAGGGCCATATTACCCTGGATGAGGAAAAGCTGAAGAAGGCCTTGACTGAGGATCCGGATTGCGTGTACCAGCTCTTTGCTTCTGACCAGGATAGCACTTATGTTGCTGGTTCCACCAACAAGAATCAGGCTGATACCTACACCAGCAAGAGTGACTATCTCAACACTGGTATTGCCAACAGATTGTACAATTCTATGACTACCAACATTTCCAAGTTGGAAAGCTATGCTGGCACCAGCAAGGAAACTGATGATGAAAGCTATCTGGGCAAGCTGATTACCAATATGAACACCAAGATGACCAGCTTCCAGACCTTGATGAAGTCCTACGAAAGCAAGCTGTACGAAAAGTATGATGCTATGGAGGTTGCTCTCTCCAAGCTGGGTACTCAGCTGAGCTATATTACTGGCTAATAGCCTGAAAAAGAGGGAAATATATGATTAATAATGCAGCAGAAGCCTATAAGAGACAGCAGGTTATGACCGCTACACCAGAGGCTTTAACCCTGATGCTATATAATGGTGCGCTCCGGTTTATGAAGGAAGGGCTGGAGGCTATGGAGGCCAAGGAGTGGGAGCATTGCAACAACTCTCTCCAAAAGGCTCAGAAGATTATTCTGGAGTTTCAGGCTACCTTGAAGATGGAATATGATATATCCAAACAGCTTATGCCTCTCTATGATTATGTTTACAATGGTCTGGTAGAGGCTAATATGAAAAGCAAGCCGGAGAAGGTTACGGAGTGCATGGATATTATCCGTGAGCTGCGGGATGCCTGGGCGCAGGCTATGAAAACCGCTCGTCAGGAAAGAGGTGCTTCCTAATGAAGCCTCCTGTTGTGCCTAGACGCCAGTTGGAGTTTACGGATCGCCAGCTGTGGGAAAAGTATTGGATGGTTACCCAGGAGCTTTTGAAGTTTATCAAGGCTGAGGAGATTGATACCTTTTTGAATCTGGTGGATCAGCGGCAGCAGCTGATGGAAATGATGAAGGCTCTGCCAGTGGAAAAGCAGGATTTCCGCCATACCGAGGAATGTGCTCAGCTCAAGGAACAGATTAAGCCTCTGGATATGCAGATTATGTACAAGGCTAGAACCTGGCTGAACAAATCCCGCCGGAACAATACTCAGGTTAGGGCTTATGACGGGATACGGGGAGTTACCAACGGCGGCTATAGTTTTAATCGCCAGCTTTAAATTAAATATTTTGAGAAGGCCACGACGGAAAAGGTTGTGGCTTTTTCTTTTATAACTAATAATTATTTACATATAAGGTGTGTTTATGTATACAAAAAAATAAATAAATAAATTTAATTATTTTACACAATATCGATGTATTCTCTGAAAAGATATGTTATAATGAAACGGTTAGAGGGCGGATTATATTTCTGCCAATTTATTAATATTCAATCGAAGATGCTTTGCATCGGAGGAGGAATATGAGGGAAATTTTTTTGACAAAGGCCAGACCACTGGCAAAGTATCTCATTGCTGGTACGGTGCTGATTGTGGTGAATCTATGGGCTGCTGGCAAGCTGGAGCTGCTGGCTGGTCTATTAGCAGGCTATGGCCTTGGCATGGTTTGGTATGGTGTGATGTTCGGCAGATTGTGGCGCAGCGGTGATATGACTATCGCCCAAGCCAAGCAGCATGTGGTTATAGGAGCAATCCTGCGGCTGATGCTGATGGCGGTTGTATTCTGGGCTGCTATACAGGTGTCCTTTGGACAGTTTCTGGCCACGGTCACAGGCTTTGGCATAGTTTATGTGCTGGGCATGGTAATGTTGATTCTCTCAGCCAGACAAATGTAAGGGCTTCCCCAATATTTTGTCAAAGGAATTTTCAAGTGGTGTGACAGACTTGGAGTCTGCACAACAAAAGGAGGTAGAGGTTCTATGCACGAAATCGGTGTTCGCGAAACAGTGCAGTTTGCCGGACTGACCTTCAATTGGGAAACACTGGTGATGACCTGGATAACCATGGCCATTGTTATAGCAATTGGTTTTTTGGCTTCCAGAAGTCTTAAGCTGGTGCCTACCGGAGCTCAGAATGTAGTAGAAATTCTCATTGTTTGGCTCCGTGAACAGGTTCACAACAATTTGGGAACCAGAGGGGATTTTTTGACACCTTTGATTGTTACCCTGTTCCTGTTCCTGGTAATTTCCAACTGGCTAGGTCTGGTGCCACAGATGGCATCTCCGACAAATGATCTGAACACCACCTTAGGTCTGGCTCTCCTGATGGTTCTGATTGTCCACGTTCTGGGTATCTACATGAAGGGTATGCATTACATTCAGCATTTCTTCAAGCCTGTAGCCCCATTTGTGGTTATCAATGCCATTGAGGAAGTAGCAAAGCCTATCACTCTGTCCTTCCGTCTATTTGGTAACATTATGGCAGGCGAGATTTTGATTATCATCCTGCTGAAGCTTGTACCAATCTGGATGCCTATTCCATCTGTTGTATGGCTGGCTTTCAGTATCTTTATCGGCGGAGTTCAGGCATTTATCTTCACCAGTCTGTCCTTGGCATATCTTGCCAATGCAGTTAAGGAAAGTGAAGACTAAGGATTTATCTATTTTTATGAATTGGAATGTAAGAGGAGGATTTTTCTAATGGAAAACGCAATTATGGTAGCAGCAGCTCTGCTGGGTGCAGGTATTACTATGGGTTTGGCAGCAATCGGCGCAGGTCTTGGCGATAGCCTTGTTGCTAGCAAGTTCATTGAGGGCTTGACTCGTCAGCCAGAGGCTAAGAACGTGCTGTTTACCAACACCCTGATTTCTATCGGTCTGGTAGAGTCCATGGCAATTATTGCTACAGTTATTGCCCTGATTATGCTCTTTGCAAATCCGCTCATCAAATAAGAAACTATTTGAAGTGTGATTTTTAGAGGAGGCAATAGAATTGATAGATATAAATGCAACACTGGTTGCTCAGATGCTGAACTTCTTGATTCTGGTTGTCGTTCTCCGCTTGGTGGCCTATAAGCCTATCGTAAAAATGCTGAAGGAGCGCGAGGAGCGCATTGCTGGCAGCATTGAGAAGGCTGATGCTGATATGGCAGAGGCTGAAGCTGTCCTGAAGGATTACAAGGCACAGCTGGCTAGTGCTCGTGTCAAGGCACAGGATATTATGGATAAGGCAGAAAAGCGTGCTCAGGATGAGCATTCTGCCAAGATTCAGGAGACTCATAGCGAAATCAAGCAGATGAAGGAAGCTGCCCAGCAGCAGATTCAGCGTGAGCGTTCCCAGGCTGTAGAGCAGTTGAAATGCCAGATGGTGGTTCTTTCAATGGCTGCAGCTCAGAAGATTGTTTCCAAGAATATGGATGCTGCTGAGAATGAGGCCCTTATTGGCGAGTTTATTGACCAGCTGGATAAGGACAAAATTGGTGATCTGCCATGCTAAATATACAGCTTGCCCGTAAATACGGGACGGCAATCTTTGAGATTGCCAATGAGGACAACAAGCTTGAGGAATACGGCCGTGAGCTTGCCGATGTAAGCCAGGCTCTATTTGCTCAGGCAGAATTGAAGGACTTCCTGACCAATCCCCAGATACAGCCGGAAGATAAGAAGCAGGTGCTTCTCAGGCTGTTGAAGGATCAGGTTTCACCTATGATGATGAATTTCCTGCTCCTGCTGGTGGACAAGCGCCGCATTGTGCTGCTGGAGGCTATTAACGACTGCTATCAGGAGCTGTCCAACAAGGCCCAGGGTATCATCGTTGCAGATGTTACTACGGCTTATGAATTGAAGGCGGAGCTTCGGAGCCGCCTGAGCAGCAAGCTGGAGTCTGTAACTGGCAAAAAGGTACAGCTCCGTACCCATCAGGACCAGTCCATTATTGGCGGCGTGGTGGTAAAGATTGGTGACACCCGCATTGACGGCAGTGTTATCGGACGCTTGCAGGCTCTCAAGGCTGAATTGATGGCAAGTAATTGATAAAATTGGGGTGACAGCGAAGTATGAAGATGAATCCGGAAGAAATAACAGCCATTATCAAGGATCAGATCAAAAATTATGCTGTTGATCTGAATGTTGATGAAGTTGGCTCTGTTATCGAAATCGGTGACGGTATTGCCCATATTCATGGCTTGAACAAGGCTATGGCAGGCGAGCTGTTGGATTTCGGTAATGATATATATGGTCTGGTTCTGAACCTGGAGCAGGACAACGTAGGTGCCGTTATTCTTGGTGGCGAAACCGAGATTAAGGAAGGTGCTCAGGTAAAGAGAACTGGAACTATTATGCAGGTTCCTGTAGGTCAGGCCATGATTGGCCGTGTAGTAGATGCCTTGGGCCGTCCTATTGATGGCAAGGGACCTATTCCTACTACTGAGACTCGTCCAGTTGAGTTTAATGCTCCTGGTATTGCAGACAGAAAGTCTGTACATGAGCCTCTCCAGACTGGTATCAAGGCATTGGATGCTCTGGTACCAATTGGCCGTGGTCAGCGTGAGTTGATTATCGGTGACCGTGGTACTGGTAAGACCGCTATTGCCGTAGATACCATTCTGAACCAGAAGGGCCAGAACTGTATCTGCGTATATGTAGCTATTGGTCAGAAGGCTTCCACCGTAGCCCGTGTGGTAAAGACCTTGGAAGATGCCGGTGCTATGGAATATAGTATCGTAGTAGCTGCTACAGCTGCTGATTCTGCTCCTTTGCAGTATCTGGCTCCTTATGCCGGTGTTGCTATGGCAGAGTATTTTATGTATAGAAAAGATGAGAATGGTCAGGGCGGCCACTGCCTGTGCGTTTATGATGATTTGACCAAGCATGCTGCGGCATACCGTGCTATGTCCCTGCTGCTCCGCAGACCACCAGGACGTGAGGCATATCCAGGCGATGTATTCTATCTACATTCCCGTCTGTTGGAGCGTGCTGCTAAATTGTCTGATGATCTGGGTGCAGGCTCTATTACTGCACTGCCAATTATCGAGACTTTGGCAGGTGACCTTTCCGCATATATTCCTACCAACGTAATTTCCATTACAGATGGTCAGATCATGCTGGAGACTGATGCCTTCTATTCCGGTATCCGTCCTGCTATCAGCGTAGGTCTGTCCGTATCCCGTGTAGGTGGTTCCGCTCAGATTAAGGCTATGAAGCAGGTTGCTGGTACCATGCGTCTGGATCTGGCTCAGTATCGTGAGCTGGCAGCATTCTCCCAGTTTGCCTCTGATTTGGATGCCGCTACCAAGGCTCAGCTGGATCGTGGTGTCCGCATGGTTGAGACTTTGAAGCAGGCCCAGTATTCTCCAATGTCCGTAGAGGATCAGGTACTGGTTATCTTTACTGCTGTTCGTGGCTATCTGGTAGATATTCCTGTAGAGAAGGTAGTAACCTTCCAGGATGAGTACCTGAAGTTCATGCATGCAGAGCATCCAGAAATCGGTGAGAAGATTGTTCAGCAGCAGAAGCTGGATGATGCACTGGAGAAGGCTATTTCCGCGTCTATTGAGGAATTCAAGGAAACTGTAACATACAAAATGGCATAAGGCGAGGTGATTTTATTTGGCTAGTTTACAGGATATACGCCGTCGTATCAAGAGCGTAAAGAGTATTCAGCAAATCACAAACGCTATGAACATGGTTGCAACCTCTCGTTTGCGCAAGGCAAAGGAGGCGGCTGTGGCCAACAAGCCTTATGCAGATAAAATGGCACAGGTAGTATCAGATATCGCTGCCAATGCAGGGGATTTTTCTCATCCTCTGCTGGAGGTGCGCCAGGAGGGCAAAAAGCTGATTCTGGTAATGGCTTCCGACAAGGGCCTGGCTGGTGCATATGCCAGCAATGCCTTCAAGGAGGCTGTGGCTGGTATTGAGGACAAGTCCAACACTGAGATTGTGGCTGTAGGCCGCAAAACCGATGCTTTCTTTAGAAATCGGGATTATGAGGTGGCTAAGTCCTATATTGGTATCAGTGAGCGTCCTTCCTATGATGATGCCAAGGAGATTGCCGTAGACCTGATTTCCAGATTTGTTTCTGGAGAGGTGAAGGAAATCTCTATGGTTTATACCCGTTTTGTGTCAGCTATCAGCTGTGTTCCTGAGACTGTTCAGCTGTTGCCTTTTGGCAATTTGGCTGGTCAGGGTGGAACCCATGCCGAGTACATCTATGAGCCTGATGCTCAGTCTGTACTGGGCTATATGCTGCCACAGTATCTGGTAACTACAATCTATGCCGCTCTTTTGCAGGCTGCAGCCAGCGAGCTCAGCTCCCGTATGAATGCTATGAGCAATGCTACGGACAATGCACAGGAGCTTATCGCAAAACTTGATTTGCATTATAACAAAGTTCGTCAGGCCGGTATCACCCGCGAGATTACAGAAATCGTGGGCGGTGCTGAGGCACTGAAATAAGGGGGTTTACCATTGGCAAAGGGTAAAGTCGTACAGGTTATTGGACCTGTCGTAGATATTGAATTTCCAGCAGGTCAGCTGCCGGAGATCCTCAATGCAGTTACAATCCAGGGTAAAGCCGGCGATGTGAATATTGATCTGGTAGTAGAGGTTATGCAGCATCTGGGTGATTGTGTTACCCGCTGTATCGCTATGAGCTCTACTGATGGTCTCACCCGCGGGATGGAGGCTGTTGATACTGGTTCACCTATTAAGGTTCCAGTAGGCGACGCCTGCCTTGGTCGAGTATTTAATATTTTGGGACAGACAGTTGACCACAATCCTGAGCCTGTTGGCAACAAGGAGTTCTGGCCAATTCATCGTCCTGCACCAAAGTTTGATGAGCAGGAGACTTCCACTCAGATTCTGGAGACTGGTATCAAGGTTGTTGACCTGATTGCTCCATATTCTCGTGGTGGTAAGATCGGACTCTTTGGTGGTGCCGGCGTAGGCAAGACAGTTCTTATCATGGAGCTGATTCATAATATTGCTACCCAGCATGGTGGTTATTCCGTATTTGCTGGTGTAGGTGAGCGTACCCGTGAGGGTAACGACCTGTGGTCTGAGATGACTGAGTCCGGAGTTATTGACAAAACAGCTCTGGTATATGGTCAGATGAATGAGCCGCCAGGAGCACGTATGCGTGTTGCTCTGACTGGCTTGACCATGGCTGAGTATTTCCGTGATGTACAGGGCCAGGACGTGCTGCTGTTCATCGATAACATTTTCCGTTTCATTCAGGCTGGTTCCGAGGTATCCGCACTGCTGGGCCGTATGCCTTCCGCAGTAGGTTATCAGCCAACCCTGAGCACTGATATCGGTGCTTTGCAGGAGCGTATTACCTCCACTAAGAAGGGTTCCATTACCTCTGTACAGGCTGTATATGTGCCTGCCGATGACTTGACTGACCCTGCTCCAGCTGGTACCTTTACCCATCTGGATGCAACCACAGTATTGTCTCGTCAGATTGCGGAGCTGGGTATCTATCCAGCCGTAGATCCATTGGATTCTACTTCCCGTATTCTGGATCCTAATGTTATTGGTACAGAGCATTATGAGGTAGCCCGTGGCGTACAGGCTGTATTGCAGAAGTACAAGGAGCTGCAGGATATTATTGCTATTCTGGGTATGGAGGAGCTGTCCGATGAGGATAAGCTGACTGTTGCTCGTGCCCGTAAGATTCAGCGTTTCCTGTCTCAGCCATTTGCTGTAGCCGAGGTATTTACCGGTACTCCTGGTAAGTATGTAGAGCTCAGGGATACCATCCGTGGCTTCAAGGAAATTCTGGAGGGTAAATATGATGACCTGCCAGAGGCTGCCTTCTACATGGTAGGCGGTATCGAAGAGGTTGTGGCAAAGGCGGAGCAGCTGAAGAAGGAGGGTTAATCAATGGCTACTATTAAGCTAGAGATTGTATCTCCTGACAAGGTTGTTTATACAGCCGATATAAATATGCTGATTGTTCGTTCCACAGCTGGCGAGCTGGGTATTCTGCCTAAGCATGCTCCTATGGTTACAGGTTTGATACCTCATGCCATGCGGGTGAAGATTGATGGTACAGAGTCCCTGATTGCTGTGGCTGGTGGCTTTATGGAGGTTCAGCCGGAGAAGATTACGGTGCTGGCCTCTGCAGCAGAGCTGCCTGTGGAGATTGATGTTCTGCGTGCCCAGAAGGCATATGATAGAGCAAGAGAGCGTCTGGAGGCCTTCAAGAGTGGTCGTCAGACAGAGCCGCCTATCGACAACAAGCGTGCTGAGATTGCCTTGCAGCGTGCTATGGCTCGCCTCAAGACCTGCGGCAAATCAATCGAATAATATGCTATATGTTAAAATAACCGTTGGCTTTTATAAGCCAGCGGTTGTTTTTTTATGACATAGCAAACTTCTGATTTGCCGAGTTGACTATCCCCCTAAATATTGGAAATGAAAGTCGTTATGTCAGTGGGTTCTCGAAATACAGCCTGCGGTCATAACGACTTTTGCTCTGTCCGACTTAATGGCCCTAT
>OQVS01000142.1_pt1 | contig 40020 bp, 24 predicted proteins | sample 1691601 | NCBI WGS metagenome assembly OQVS01 (sample SAMN03418268, study PRJEB22391) | human gut metagenome | biome: human-gut; feature: organic feature; material: feces | host: Homo sapiens | place: Tanzania | collected 2013-01 | reverse complement strand
GAATTTCTAAATGATGACAAAATCACGTGCTTACATAGGCTTGGCGTGATTGTCATAATCGAACTATACAGGCGAGCTGAACAAACCGTTTATTTATGCAATCGAATTGGTTGTTTATGCAAAAGTCTGACAGGTGGGGTATACATATATTTTTTGCCATACGCAAGAGAATATGCCTCTGTTTTAGATGATTTTCAAGAAAGTCTTACAGAGGAATAAGGCAGAATTAGACCATTCTAACTATCGATGAATAGTTACTCGCTGAATAGTTACTTGATTGGCGAGTGCATTGACCATACGTGTAGCATCTCAATTATAGGGGCTTACGTAGTGGTCAAAAGTAACCGTTAGGTAAGTATATTTTTGAGTAAATATGTGGCATTCTGATTCTTTGCCACTCCTGGTGTTATCATGTATGTATATGTAATCTTGTCCGACAGTTTGATTTCAAAGCAATAGTTATGGAAACGGTCGGGATGTTCATCTGCCATCTTCGATAGTTCAAGGTCGTGAGTGGCGATGATACCGCTGACAGGCAACTTGGCAATAGCCTCAAGAAACATTCTGGAACCGTTTAGCTTATCCAAAGAGTTTGTCCCCTTCAGTATTTCATCAAGAATGATAAGGGTGCGTGGTGCAGCCTTTACATTATCGAGCAACAGACGGAGCCTCAACAGTTCGGCATTGAAATAACTGATGCCATGGGCAAGATCATCACTCGTACGCATACTGCTGAACAGATTATATACCGACACCCGAAGACTATCCGCAAACACCGGCATTCCACACATGGCAAGAACATAGTTTATTCCTACTGAACGCAAGAAAGTGCTCTTGCCTGCCATATTAGCACCCGTAATGATATAATAGTTACCATCCTCTATCGAGAAATCATTGCGCACCGCCTTCTCCCCGAGAAACGGATGATACAACCCCTTAGCCTCATACACCATCTTGTCGCAGTCCACCACTTCAGCATCCACTGCCTGCGGCTCATTATACCGCATCGTTGCCATCGACACCCGTGCATCCATCTCACTAACAGCATCAATCCACATGTTCAACGATTCCATATTCTGTTTCTGCCACTTCAGATACCTTCTGACAAGGAAGAAGTCACTATAGGCAAAAGCATTGAACACAATAAGTCCGAGTACATTAGCCCTACGGTCAAGGGCATCGAGAATACTCTTAAGCTCATTCAACGACTCCAAAGCATCCGTCCCTTTTCCTTTTACCACAGAAACAACATCCCTGTTATCCTCATTCTTGAATTCCGAAGATGAGATGAGCTGCAGCAGGGAGATATATGCCTTCATGCTACTGTTTATCTTCTCCACCGAGCGGCTGATAATCTTTATAGCCTTTGCCGATGTCCCGATGCTCAGCCCAAGCTGCAACACGGTCCATAGACACACGAAATCAGCACTCAACGAGGTAAATACCGTTAGCAAGAACAATACGGCAAACACTCCTACTGATGCAGCCACCATTGTCAACGCCCCTGTCGAAGCCGCCCATGAAGGAATGTCAGCATTGCGTGTTTGCTCAATGGCATTCTTTATAGCCTTTGTATCCACCTTCTTGTCGTGCCCTACCGCAAGGAAATCCGTTCTCCACTGCTCCATAACGGCAAGCTCAGCAATAGCCTTTCTGCGCTTGTCGATATCCTCCGCAGCATTATCAGCTAAAGAACACCTCTGTGCACATTCTGAAAGAACAGCAGCAAGACGGTCTGCACCACCCGATGTCACCGTACGACAGATACGCTGATACAACGAATCCTTTCCAAACAGGTCCATGTCATAGGCATACTGATGATTAGGATTGATATATCTGCATCCGTCGTCACCCTTTGAATGGTCACCGTCCATGTATCTCATGTTGTCCCAGTATACCTCAAGATGCGCCTCGCTGTCCTCTATCCTGCGGGCGTTCTGACCATCTGCCACCTTGACACCCTTGAACAAGGCAAGCGGCAGACAGAACAGAGCGATAAACGCCACCGTCTCTATATATCCGGAAAAGTACGCCACACCCATAGCCACACAGGTGATGAACAGCAGAACCTCCGCCGTTACGAAATATTTCACCTTCGCCTTCCTGCTGTCAAGTTCAGTCGAAAGCTCCTCTATTCTCTCTTTATAATAATCCCTTATATCTTTCTTTTCCATTTGTCCCGATGATGATTGTGGTGCTATGCGTAAAATGCGATTAAACGAAATAAGGCAGCCAATTCACTATGTGAACGAGCTGCCATATTTCTTTTTCGTTGTATTCTAACGAAGGATAGAAGAATGTCATTAGTCCTTTGTAACAACTCTCTTCTCTGCGATACGAGCCTTCTTACCAGTAAGCTTGCGCAAGTAGTACAACTTAGCGCGGCGAACCTTACCAACCTTGTTCAGCTCGATGCTTGCGATGTTAGGAGACTCCATTGGGAAGATACGCTCTACACCAATAGTTCCAGACATCTTGCGTACAGTGAAACGCTTCTTTGATCCCTCACCGTTGATCTTGATAACAACACCACGGTAGAGCTGGATACGCTCTTTAGAACCCTCGATAATTTTGTAAGCTACGGTAACAGTGTCACCAGCCTTGAACTTAGGATACTGCTTCTCGCTTGCAAATGCTTCTTCAGCAACTTTAATCAAATCCATTGTAATTTGTTGTTTTAAAATTGTTTTATCGTTCCAACGCAACATAACAGGCCACTCTTCTTCCTGCCAGCGATTACGCCGAAAAGCGGTGCAAAGGTAGATAAAATTCTCGTAACTACCAAATATTTCGATGGTTATCAGTCTTATCTGCCGTCCGCATTAACATTTCTCACCTCTTCGACCTCGTCATTGTCCTGTAGCCATATATGGTTATCACCACGAAGCAAAGCAGAGGAAGTATAAACGACACGTTGACCGCCGGCATTCCGAACACCTCTTTCATGTCGATGATACTTGCCTGCACTGGCGGCATCACGCTACCGCCCAGGATTGCCATTATCAATCCGGCAGCTCCGAACTTCGCGTCATCGCCAAGTCCTTCGAGGGCAATACCGTATATTGTAGGGAACATCAGCGACATACATCCGCTCACAGCCACCAGACAGTACAGTCCGTATATATTCTGCAATGCTATAACGCCCACGGTGAGACATCCTCCTGCCACGGCAAGAATCATCAGCAGCTGTCCTGCATTCAGATAGCGCAGTATGAACGTGCATACAAAGCGTGAGCAACAGAATATCACCATGGCAATGATATTGTACTGCTGAGAAAGCACTTCGGCATCAATCTCCGCCATTCCCTGGTTCATGAACACCCGTGTACCGTACTGTATGATAAACGTCCAGCACATTATCTGCACGCCGACATAGAAGAACTGTGCCACGACGCCCTCCCTGTAATGCGGTATACGGAATATCCTCTTCAGAGTAGGCACGAAGTTGATGCTCTTCTCCTTGTCGCCGTTCTTAGGCATCTTCATGAACCATATCACGAGCAGCATCGCCAATATCACGGCACCAATCGCAAGATACGGCGCTATGAGCACCGAGAGGTCCTGTTCCTTTACCGCCTCGAACTCTGCTGCGTTCAGCTTTGCACGCCCTGCCGTATCCAGTGGGTTAAGCCTTGCCTGGATAAAGTTCATTGCCACGAACATGCCAAGCAGCGACCCCATAGGGTTGAACGACTGTGCGAGGTTCAGTCTCCGCGTTGCCGACTCCTCCGGACCCATAGTCAGGATATACGGGTTGCACGACGTCTCCAAAAACGACAATCCACACGTCAGTATGAAATACGCCAGGAGAAACGTGTAATACTCCCCCGTCATCTTTGCCGGGAAGAAGAGAAACGCTCCGAAAGCATACAGTCCGAGTCCGAGCATCACTCCCGCCTTGTAGGAGAAGCGGCGTATGAACATTGCTGCCGGAAATGCCATTGCGAAATATCCGCCATAGAACGCCACCTGCACGAGAGCACCGTCAGTGGCAGACATACGGAATATCTTCGAGAACGCCTTTACCATAGGGTTAGTAATATCGTTGGCAAAGCCCCACAGAGCGAAGCACGATGTTATCAAGATGAACGGCACCACATAGCTGATGCCGTCCTTATGTAGGATAGATTTGTTATTAGCCATTTATGATCATCAAGGTTATTGTTTGTTTGCCATCTTGTAGATTTCCGTCATATCATTCTTGTCGAGCACCTTAAATCCGCCGATTGTCCTTCCGTCGTCATGACTGCACTTACGGGCGAGTTCCTTTATCTCACCCTCCGTCAGTTCTCTGCCTATCAGTTCCGGAATATTCGTCGGCATTCCGATAGCATGGTAGAAGCGTTCTATCGCCTCTATTCCAGCCATTGCCGTTGCCTCTGGGTCGGTGAAATCGTTAGGCACATCCATCACGTTCACTGCGAAACGCACGAAGCGTGCCACGTTCTCCTTGTGCACATATCTTGCCCAGCTCGGCCATATTGCAGCAAGTCCTGCTCCGTGTGCCACGTCGAACATCGCGCTCAGTTCGTGCTCCAGCTGGTGTGTAGCGAAGTCGCTGTACCCCCTGTCACCCGTCAGGTCATTGTGTCCGAGGCTCGAAGCCCACATTATATTTGCTCTGTTGCGATAGTCTTCCGGGTTGAGCAATACGTGGAACACGCAGTCTTTCACCGTTCTCATCAATGCCTCCGCGATATTGTCAATGAGCGTCATGTCGTCCGCCTTGCCGAAATATCTCTCCATCGTGTGCATCATGATGTCTGTAGCTCCGCATGCCGTCTGGTATGGAGGCAGCGTAAAGGTGCGTACAGGGTTCATGATGGCGAACTTCGGGCGACACAGGTTGTTGGAATATCCTATCTTCAGGTCGCCTTCCTCTTTTGTTATCACGCTGGAGTCGCTCATCTCGCTTCCTGCGGCAGGAATTGTCAGGATGCAGCCTACGGGTAGAGTTTCCGTCGGCACATACTTTCTTGCATATATGTCCCACACGTCGCCGTCATACTTCATGCCGTATGCAATAGCCTTTGACGAGTCGATAACACTTCCGCCACCTACAGCAAGTATGAAGTCCACATTCTCTTTTCTGCACAGTTCTATTCCCTCATGCACAAGAGAAAGGCGCGGATTCGGCTTCACGCCGCCCAACTCCACGAAGGGCAGTCCTGCCTCATTGAGCTTCTCCCTTACCGAACCAAGCAGTCCTGAGCGTTCCGCACTGTGTCCGCCATAATGCAAAAGCAGTTTCCTGCCTCCATACTTTCTTACCATCTCTACCAGATGCTCTTCCGATTCCTTACCGAAGACCACTTCTGTAGGAGCATAAAATCTAAAGTCTACCATAATTTATTTCTTTTTTAAATATATTGTTTCATAATAGAATTAGTTTTCCACAATACTGTGGAAACGTTTTTCATTTTACAAATGTACTCATTTTTCTGCTTTTTTGCAACCTTTTTCTTTCTTCATCACAAGATTATCCTTAATATTATTATAAGGTGGTGCCGTATCCTAATACAATTATTAAGTAAAAACAAGAAACCTATAACTATATTTATTTATTTCAAAACCGACAAAATTACATTCCGTAATCATAATCAAGTACTTTCCTTTCCATTTAACACATATCTATCCTATTTTTAGACAATATATAAGAAGATGCATAATAAATACAGAAAAAGTTTATAATTAATCTTACAAAAACTCGTCAGATTGAAAGTAAATTAGTAATTTTGTAGCCAACTTGACAGAAAACAAACACTTTTACAAATTAAATGTAACTGAAATATGGGAAATGGATTGTATTCTTCCAGTTATGAGCACGATGCGTGTGGCGTCGGAATGGTTGTCAACATTCATGGTAACAAAAGCCATGAGCTTGTAGACAACGCACTGAAAGTACTGGAAAACATGCGCCATAGAGGTGCAGAGGGAGCAGACAACAAAACCGGTGACGGTGCAGGTATCATGCTTCAGATTCCACATGAGTTTATTCTATTGCAGGGCATCCCTGTGCCGGAGAAGGGTAAATACGGCACCGGACTCGTATTTCTGCCTAAAGACGAGAAGAAGCAGCAGGGCATCCTGAGCATCATGATTGAGGAGATTGAACGCGAGGGACTGACTCTCATGCACATGAGAAACGTGCCTACCAATCCCGACTGCCTCGGCGAAACCGCTCTGGCAAGCGAACCGGACATCAAGCAGATCTTCGTCACGGGTGTCACCGACGACAAGGTGCCGGTATTCGAACGCACCTTATATATTATAAGAAAGAAGATTGAAAAGAGAGTAAACGACAAGGACTTCTACATCTGTTCACTCTCCAACAAGAACATCGTATACAAGGGAATGCTGTCGAGCATGCAGGTAAGACAGTATTTCCCCGACCTCACAAACAATTACTTCACAAGCGGACTGGCACTCGTCCACTCCCGCTTCTCTACCAACACCTTCCCTACATGGAGCCTGGCACAACCCTTCCGACTACTCGCACACAACGGCGAGATTAACACCATACGTGGCAACCGCGCATGGATGCAGGCGAGGGAGAGCGTGCTGAGCAGCGACACGCTGGGCGACACCAAGAACATCAGCCCTATCGTGCAGGCTGGCATGAGCGACTCCGCAAGCCTCGACAACGTGTTCGAGTTCTTCGTCATGAGCGGACTCTCGCTGCCACATGCCATGAGTATAATGGTACCGGAGAGCTTCAACGACAAGAACCCCATATCCGAAGACCTCAAGGCCTTCTATGAATACCATTCCATACTCATGGAACCGTGGGACGGTCCTGCCGCCCTGCTCTTCAGCGACGGCAGGTTTGCCGGAGGAATGCTCGACCGCAACGGACTGCGCCCGGCAAGGTATACTATTACGAAAAACGACACTATGGTTGTAGCGTCGGAAGTCGGCGTGATGGACTTCGACCCGTCTGAGATAGCCGAGAAGGGACGCCTGCAGCCTGGCAAGATCCTCCTCATCGACACACAGGAGGGAAAGATATACTACGACGGAGAGATAAAGGAGCAGCTTGCAAATGAGCACCCCTACCGCAAATGGCTTTCCACAAACTGCATACAGCTTGAGAAACTGAAAAGCGGACGCAAGGTGGACAACAGCGTGGACAACCTCATTGAGCACGAAATTCTCTTCGGATATGGCAAGGAAGACATCGACGACACTATCGTGCCGATGTGTGTCAACTCTCAGGAGCCAACGGCTGCCATGGGTAACGACACTCCGCTTGCAGTACTGAGCGGCAAGCCACAGGTCTTCTTCAACTACTTCCGACAGCAGTTCGCACAGGTCACGAACCCTGCCATCGACTCCATCCGCGAAAACCTCGTAATGTCGCTCACCGAGTATATAGGCCGTGTAGGGTCTGGCATACTGTCGCCCGACGAGTCAAACTGCAAGATGGTACGCCTGCCCCACCCTATCCTTACGAACACACAGCTTGACATCCTCTGCAACATACGCTACAAGGGCTTCAACACCGTCAAGCTGCCTATCCTCTTCGAATGCAGCAAGGGGGAGGACGGACTGCGCGACGCTCTCGACAAGCTATGCAAGGATGCCGAAAAGAGTGTCGACGAGGGATACAACTACATCATCCTCTCCGACCGTGAGGTGGACAGGGAGCATGCCGCCATACCGTCGCTGCTGGCGGTGAGTGCCGTACACCACTATCTCATCTCCGTGGGCAAGCGCGTACAGACAGCACTTATCGTGGAGAGCGGAGAAATCAGAGAGACCATGCACGCCGCGCTGCTGCTCGGCTACGGTGCGTCTGCCCTGTGTCCATACATGACCTTCGCAATCCTCGACGACCTCGTGAAGCGTGGAAAGATACAGGAGAACTACGCCACGGCAGAGGCGAACTACATAAAGGCGGTAAAGAAAGCACTGCTGAAAATCATGGCAAAGATGGGTATCTCCACTATCCGCTCATACCGCGGAGCCAAGATTTTCGAGAGCATCGGACTGTCGGAAAGTCTGCTGAAGACATACTTCGGCACCGACATATCCACCATCGGCGGCATCGGTCTGGAGACCATCGCCCACGATGCCATAGCACTCCACGACAAGGCTTTCAACATGAAGCGCGAACCCGACTTCCTGCCTAACCTCGGACAGTTCCACTACCGCAAGGACGGCATCAAGCACGCCTGGGACCCCGAAACCATCGCCACGCTGCAGCTTGCCACACGCACGGGCAACTACAAGAAATACAAGGAATATACCAAGCTTGTCGACGAGAAGGAGGACGCCATATTCATCCGCGACTTCTTCGACTTCAAGCGCAAGCCTATCAGCATAGACAAGGTGGAACCCGTAGAGAGCATCGTCAAGCACTTCGTTACCGGAGCGATGAGCTTCGGCGCATTGTCGATAGAAGCCCACGAGGCCATAGCCCTTGCCATGAACAAGATTGGAGCACGCTCCAACACGGGTGAGGGTGGTGAAGACAACGAGCGTTTCCACTCTACCGTAGACGGCATCTCCCTTTCAAGCAAGACCAAGCAGATTGCTTCGGGCCGCTTCGGTGTCACCACCGAGTATCTCGTAAATGCCGAGGAACTGCAAATCAAGGTGGCACAGGGTGCCAAGCCTGGAGAGGGAGGACAGTTGCCGGGCTTCAAGGTGAACGAAATCATCGCCAAGACACGCCACTCCATACCCGGCATCTCGCTCATCTCGCCTCCGCCACACCACGACATCTACTCTATCGAGGACCTCGCACAGCTGATCTTCGACCTCAAGAACGTGAACCCAAAGGCTGCCATCAGCGTGAAGCTCGTTGCCGAAAGCGGAGTGGGAACCATCGCCGCCGGCGTTGCCAAGGCAAAGGCCGACCTCATAGTGATATCCGGAGCGGAAGGCGGCACCGGAGCCTCTCCTGCCTCAAGCATGCGCTTTGCCGGCATATCGCCTGAGATAGGACTCAGCGAAACGCAGCAGACGCTCATGAAGAACGGTCTGCGCGGACAGGTGCGCCTGCAGGTGGACGGACAGCTGAAGACGGGACGCGACGTTATCATCATGGCGCTCCTCGGTGCTGAGGAGTTCGGATTCGGCACGCTCGCACTTATCGTGCTCGGCTGCGTGATGATGCGCAAATGCAACCTCAACACATGCCCGCTCGGCGTCACATCGCAGAACCCCGAGCTGCGCAAGCATTTCATAGGCAAATACGAATACCTCGTGAACTATTTCACGTTCCTCGCTCAGGAGGTGCGCGAATACCTCGCCGAGATGGGATACACCAAGCTCGACGACATCGTGGGACACACCGAGCTGCTGCAGGTCAAGCCGACCGAGAAAGGCAGCAAGGCATCCATGCTCGACTTCCGCCGCCTGCTGAAGAAGGAGAACGGTCCCTGCTCGCTCTATCACACTACCGAACAGATACACGACCTCTCCAACATTCTCGACCAGCAGATAATACGCTCGTCGCAGAAAGCCATAGCGGCACAGGAGGAAGTGAACCTCGACTATGCCATAAAGAATACCGACCGAGCCGCCGGAACCATGCTCAGCGGACTGGTGGCACAGAAATACGGCGAGGAGGGACTGCCCGACTCTACCATCAACGTAAAGTTCAAGGGCAGTGCCGGACAGAGCTTCGGCGCATTCCTCGTAAAGGGAATAAACTTCAAGCTGGAGGGCGAGACCAACGACTACTTCGGCAAGGGCCTCTGCGGAGGACGCATCGCCATTCTGCCACCCGTGCGCAGCAACTTCAATGCCGAGGACAACATCATAGCCGGAAACACCGGACTATACGGAGCGACAAGCGGCGAACTGTATATCAACGGTAAGGTGGGCGAACGCTTCGCCGTGAGAAACTCCGGCGCGATAGCCGTCGTAGAGGGCGCCGGCGACCACTGCTGCGAATACATGACGGGCGGACGTATCGTAGTGCTCGGCGAAACGGGCAGAAACTTCGCTGCCGGCATGAGCGGCGGCGTGGCTTACGTATGGGACAAGAACCACAACTTCGACTACTTCTGCAATATGGACATGGTGGAGATAAACCTCGTGGAAGACAGCAACTACCGCAAGGAGCTGCACGAACTCATCCGACAGCACTATCTCTACACCGGCTCCAAACTCGCACGCACCATGCTCGACGACTGGAACCGCTACGTGGAGGACTTCATACAAGTAGTGCCGATAGAATACAAGCGCGTGCTGCAGGAAGAACAGGTAAGGAAGCTGCAACAGAAGATTGCAGACATGCAGCGCGACTATTAACATCCACCCTAACAAAAAACAAAGCAAAAAGGAAGTTACATCATGGGAAATCCAAAAGCATTTTTGACTATACACCGCCAGGAGGCGGGATACAGACCGGTGCATGACCGTATTCATGACTTCGGAGAGGTGGAACAGACTCTCAACGAAAAGGACCGCCGCACACAGGCATCACGCTGCATGGACTGCGGAGTACCCTTCTGCCACTGGGCATGCCCACTCGGAAACAAAGCACCGGAATGGAACGACGCACTTTATAAAGGCGACTGGGAACTGGCATACCGACTGCTCAACGACACCAACGACTTTCCGGAATTCACCGGACGCATCTGCCCGGCACTCTGCGAGAAAGCCTGCGTGCTGAACCTGACGGAACATGAGCCGACGACAAACCGAGAGAACGAGGCTGCCATCACCGAACACGCCTATCAGGAGAACTACATACGCGTGAACATTCCAGAGCGCAACGGCAAAAAGGTGGCAGTAGTAGGCTGCGGCCCGTCGGGACTCGTGGCTGCCACACGACTGAACCAGATGGGATACACCATAACCGTGTTCGACAAGAACGAGAACCCTGGAGGACTGCTGCGCTACGGCATACCGAACTTCAAGCTCAACAAGGCAATCATAGACCGCAGGATAAACATCCTGAAGCAGGAGGGCATAGAGTTCCGCTTCGGCGAGACCATCGATGCCGCAAAACTGCCTGAGGGCTTCGACGCCTACGTCATAGCGACAGGCACCCCCGTGGCACGCGACCTGAAGATACCCGGCCGCGAGCTGAAGGGAGTATACTTCGCCCTGGAGATGCTGTCGCAGCAGAACCGCATACTCGACGGTGCTGAGTTTACAAGAGACGAGCTGGTGACGGCAAAGGGCAAGAACGTACTCGTAATCGGCGGCGGCGATACCGGCAGCGACTGCATCGGCACCGCACACCGACAGGGCTGCAAGAGCGTAACGCAGATTGAAATCATGCCAAAGCCACCCGTCGGTCCTGAAGACCCCAACAACCCCTGGCCCAACTGGCCACGCACGCTGAAGACCACCTCAAGCCACGAGGAGGGATGCGAACGCCGCTGGAACATCAACTCGCTGCGCTTCCTGGGTAAGGACGGCAAGCTGACTGGCGTGGAGGTGCAGGAAATAGCATGGAAGCCGAATCCCGAAGGCGGCAGACCCATTATGGAACCGGCAGGAAAGCCCGAAGTGATAAAGGCAGAAATAGTGCTCCTCGCCATGGGATTCCTCAAGCCGGAGCAGCCTAAGTTCGCCGACAACGTGTTTGTGGCAGGCGATGCGGCAAACGGAGCGTCGCTCGTAGTGCGTGCCATGGCATGCGGCAAGGCAACGGCAAAGAAGGTAGACGAATATCTCAGACACCAATAGCATACAACACTCAAATGCTAATACTTGAAAGCTGAATGTCATACGGACAAGGAAACGCGTCCCGCATGGCATTCTTTTTTTTATCCCTGCTACCCACCGCAGCAGGGCAAGCCCCACGTAAGGCATATCTTTCCATCATGAAAGGCGTATCCCTACGAGGCGTAAGGCGTATTCTTACCACCAATAAGGTATACACACACGAGGAGTAAGGTATACCCCCACGAGGAGCGGAACCATATCCTCCATGAGATGTCTGCCATTCCAACCTGGAATACACTCCCGAAAACGCCGTGAAACATATACATCAGAAAAGCGTGAAACCGACAAGTACGACAAGTCCGACACTCCGCCAAAACATTCTAAAATAGCCTAAAACAGTATTTTTCTGTAACTACGACACCTGTCGTACTTGTCGTACTTGTCGGTTTCACGACTTTAAGAAAAATGTTTCACGCTCTCTTTTCTCTCCTGAAAGGAAAAGAAAATGCCATGCAAAGGACATCATCCCTGCATGGCATTCATCTTAGTCGGATATAAGTTCTATCCCGTTATTTCAGCATGCGCTTCTTTCCGTTTACGATATACACGTCCTTCTTCAGTCCGTTGAGGTTCTTTGCGCCCTTCTTCATGCGTACACCGCCGAGAGTAGTAACGTCGAACGACGATTCACCCTCAACAGCATCGATGGCAGATGTAGTCACCGTGGCATCGTTAGAGAAGCCCGACTCGTTGGTGTCCTTGTCGGCAGAGGTATAGACTACAGTCACGTTGTACACATGTGTACCCTTCTCGCCGCTGTTGTCGGTATATGTGTGGGCATCGCCGGCAACGCGTGCCAGCTGCACACCGTCTCTGTATACCACATACTCCGTGATGTTGTCATCCGCACCCACTGCGAGCTGCTCATACTTCACGTCGTCGATACCGAAGATATAAGCATTTCTCTTAGGTGTGTTGTGATGGATGGCAAAGTGGCGTGCGCCCTCCGGAATCTCCACAGTAACGTATTTCCAGTTTGCGCCCTCGTTGTAGCTTATAGTGCCGTCAGCCTTGTAGCTGTCAATCTTCACGAAGCTTTCGATGTCGGTGCCTTCGGTAGAATAGAGCACGTCGAAGTTCTCAACGTAAGCCATTCCTCCGGCAGCGAGGTTCATCACGTAGAACGATATCCTCTGCTTTCTTCCCGAGAGGCGAGGAGAAATCATCCAGTTGTCCTGTGCCGCAAGCTTGTTGTCAGCATCCAAGCCGTAGACGGCAGCGGCAAACTGCTCTCCGTTGCATGGTGCCAGACCAGGGTTTACCTGCGTCATGTTCTCCATCCACCAGTCTGGGTTGAATGCCGTGAATGCGAATGCCGTGCCCTGTCCCTGGTATGTAGCCTCCGGCTGCAATGCAGCGGCAAGGCTCTTGTCCATGTCGACGAGAGTCCAAGGCGACATCTCTGTTGAGAACGGAGAATAGCTCTCGAATCCGTCGGTGATGGTCTTTGGTTCCGGCAATACCGGCAGACCCCATGTCAGAACGGCGTTGCCGTCGGCATCATTCTCAGCCTTGAGGTCCTTCACGGTGCCGTAAGGCGACGGTGTGATCCATACTGTAGCGCTTCGTGTGATGTCGTCGTCGGCATAGAGGTCGCCGTCGAAGATTACCTTAGCCTTTACTTCGAGGTTTGCGGCAGTCTCGTTGATGGCAACAGGCAGAGACAGTCTTGCCGTGTCGCAAGCCAGTGTAGCGAGGGCGTTTGTCATGTCCACCTTGTCGACGAGCTTGCTGCCCGCATAGAGTTCCACTGTGTATTTGTCGGCAGTCTGCGTACCGCGGTTCTGCACAGCCACTTTCACTTCAGCGGTCTTTCCAGCCACCATCTTCTCAGGAGCCTTGATGTCGATGGCAGACATGTTGCGCTCATACTGTTCGATGAGATTGATGTTGTCCACGCCGATGAGCACCTTTGAGCCATGAGCCACGCCGTTGAACTTGACGATGACGAATCTCTCGCCAGCATAAGAAGAGAGGTCGATGGCCTTGCGTGTCCATCCGTTTTCCGTTGTCTCCCTGAGGTCATACTCCGCCTCGATATTGTCGGAACCGTCAGGAGTCTGTATTACCACCTGCAGCGATGCCTCGTTGCCTACAAGCGAGTTGAGGTCGAAGAAGAGAGTAGGCTTTGTGGCTCCCTTCAGCGATACCTTAGGCATGTTGACCGAAGTCTCGTCGCCTTCGATGATGGTGTATGCAATCTCCGTATCGCCGTAAGGCTCCGTATAGTTTGCCCATACTGCGCATCCTCCGTCATTGTCGGAAGCGTCGTCAGACACTACTCTCCATGCAGCCGAAGTGCGGCGGTTGTTATACTGTTCGTTGCCGAGGAGCGATGCGAAGCCGTTGTCGAGGGCTGCATTCTTGAAGCTTTCCTTGAACGGTAGATTTATGCTCGGGCCGATGACAACGCCACGTGCTGTCACGCAGTCGCTCTGTCCGCCTTCGCTCTTTGACATTACTCCATACCATGCTATGGTCTGCGTCTTGCCGTCGCCCATAGTAGTCACGTTAGGGTCTACCGGTACGGTAACGCTGGTCTCGCCAGCCTTGCTCTCCACAAGGAGGTCGCCCATTTCGAATCCTCCCCAGCCGTCGTCAACGAGCGAGTAGAATGATGTGGTGACGGTCTTCGGGTCGAGGTAACCTCCGTTGGCACCCGTTCCTTCGATATCGTTCCATGTGGCATGCAGGCATGTTTCCTGGTCAGAGAACACTACGCCTGAAGGGTTCTTCGGTCTGTCGATGCCCACGTATGCCTTAGCTGAAGTGGCACGTCCAGGGTTGCCGTTCAGATACGGAGTGATGGTGTAGTTCTGGAATCCGTTTTTCTTGATGGTATTGTCGGTCCAGCTCACCTGCTCTCCTGCATTTGCTCCGGCTATGGTGCCTACGGTCTCGCCGTTGCGCACTACCTCGAAGCTGTCAGACTTCTGCAGCTTGTTGCCTACGAGGTTTACAGAAGGTGCAGTGAACTTCACTGTTGCAGAGAGTGCGCCCTTCTCGGCAGGAACAATCTCAAGCGACTTCACGGAGTCTGGCGCTGCGGTATATGCAGTCATCTTTACCGTGATGTTGTCAACAGCCACCTGATACTTGTCGGCAACGGTGGTGTTGTCGTGGAATCCGATATAGAATATTCCGTCAGCATCCGGAATGATGTCGGCGGTGCATACCTGCCATTCGCCGTTTGTCTCGGAGAATTCCGGAGTGAAGGTCTCGAAGAGCTTGTGGTTGAGCTGTGCCGGTGTGTTGCCGTTGCCCCAGCATACCTCCATCGTATTGCGAATATTGTCCATGATGTTGCGCACTCTGAACGATACGGTGTATACACGCTCCTTGGTCATATGGAGAGGAGGAGTAATGAGCCAGTCGTCGCTCTCTATGGTTGCACGCTGCTGGTTGCTCATCGCACCATATCCGCGCACGCCGTTGCACCACCATGTGTTCTTGTCGTTATTGCCGTCGATGACGGTGAACAATGCAAGAGCGGAGTTGCCCTCGAATACGTAGTTCCAGTCTGGCTCTATCGCTGCTCCGGCAATAAGTGCCGGTGCATCCGCCCAACTGCCCTGGACGCCACCGCTCACGGCGCGTACGGAGTATACGTAGTTTGAAAGCTGTGCGTCAGAGATGTCGTCGGTGCATGATGTCTCGGTGATGCCCGTGGCTATTTCCTTGGTTTCTGTACCGAGTTTGCGCACTACGTCGTATGTGATGTTGCCAAGCACGCCCTGATGTACGCCCTCGGCAGGTGCGGTCCATGATATAGTCACGATGCCGTCCTTTACAGTGGCTGTAGGATTGCCTACGGCAACTGGTTCGTCGAAGCCTACCCAATGGTCGGCAGTAGCAGCAGGTGCGGCACCGGCGGCATTAGACACTACCACCTCGAAGGTGTAGGCGCCGCTCTTGCCGAGTGTAACCGCAGCATTTTCGGTCTTGCCCGGCATTACTGTACCGCTGGCTACTTCTGTGCCGTTGGCGGTAATCTTATAGCTGAGTGAGCCCGTCAGCTGTTCTCCGTTGGTGCTCAGCGTAGGTGCCGTGAAGCTTACCGTACCCGTAAGGCTTGTTCCTTCGAAGAGGGCCTTCACGTCGGTTGCTGCGGCAGGAGCGTCATCGGCAGCGGCAGCAGGGGCAATCATCATACCGGTCATTGTGGCATCGCCCGTAGCAATCTTTGTTACGGCAGCCGTGTTGAGGTCTACGGTATAGAGCACGGTATTGTAGTCGGCATCCTGTGAATACCAGTAGAAGGTGTTGTCCTTCGGGTCTATCTCACCGGTCTGGTCGTATGGTCCGCCCCAGTCGTCCTTCAGTGCGATGCCTGTGGAACCGATAAGCGTTGACGAGCCGTCGGTTGTTGAAATCTTATAGAGCTTGGCGTCTTCGTCGATACCGTAGAGCACATTGTCGCTGGTCACGCCCATTGCCACGTAGCGGCGTGTGGTGAAGCCGAAGGTGGTGCGTGTCTGTGTGCGGTAGTCCACCGTGCCGAGTTCATACAGCTCCTTGCTTGCCGTGCGGTCATAGAACTCACCGTATACGGTGCCGTCGGCAGCCTGTGCCGTCTCCAGTGCGGCAAGACAGAAGTTGTCGAGCGTTGTCTTCGTGCCGGTCCATGTGTTGATGTCGTAGGTATAGAGGGTCAGTTCGCCGCTGCCTACGCCATAGCGCTCGAAGTTTACGGTATATAGCTTGCCGTCGGCAATCTGTGCACCGTTCTTGCAGATGCGCGCTTCTTGTGTACCAAGGGCTGTATACTTGATAGGGTCTGAGGCATTGATTGAGTAGTAGCCCCACTGGTAATCATACTTGCAGTTTCCCCACAGAGTGACCGGTGCGCTTGCACCTCCGCCTACCTGCTGCTCCACTGATGCGGTGGAATTGCCTGCGGCATTTGACAGGGTAACGACGAAGGTGTATGTACCGGCAGCAGCCACTGTGACGTCGGCTGTTGCTGTGGCACCCGGCTCTACCGTGCCTTTAGCCACTTCTGTACCGTTGGCGGTAACTGTATAGTCGAGGGTATTCTTCAGCAGAGTGCCGTTTCCGCTTACTGACGGAGCGGTGAAGCTGACGGTACCCGTAAGACTTGTTCCGCTGAATGTTGCTGCAAGGTTTGTCGCTGCAGCAGGAGCCTCATCGGCAGCAGCTGTAGACTGAGGGATTATCATACCTGTAATCTCCTCGAATTCTTCGGCAATCTTCGTTGCTGCACCCGTTGTGAGGTCTACGGTATAGAGTACGGTGTTCCAGTCGTAGTCGTAGCAATACCAATAGAAGGTGTCGTCCTTCTGGTCTATCTCTCCAGTCTGGTTGCCAGGGGCGTCGCCCTCTTCCTCTACAACCTGTACGCCTGTAGAACCGACAAGCTTCTCGCTGCCGTCGGTTGTGGATATCTTATACAGGTTGCCGTCGGTAGCGACACCATACAGGATGTTGTCGCTGGTCACACCCATTGCCACGTAGCGGCGGCGTGTGTTTCCGAAGGTGGTACGTGTCTTGGTACGGTAGTCAACGGTTCCAAGCTCGTATGTCTGGTTGCTCGCCACATTATTATAGAACTCACCATATACGGTGCCGTCGGCAGCCTGTGCCGTCTCCAGGGCAGCAAGGCGGTAGTCGTCGGATGTGGTCTTCGTACCGGTCCAGGTGCTCAGGTCATAGGTGTAAAGCGTCAGGTCGCCCGAACCCACGCCATAGCGCTGGAAGCTTGACGTATAGAGCTTGCCGTCGGCAAGCTGCACACCGTTCTTGCAGATGCGCTCATCCTGCTTGCCCAACACTTTGAACTCCATCGGGTCTACAGGATTGAACGAGGAGTAGCCCCACTGTCCGTTCTGCTTCACGTTACCCCAGATAACGGTTGAAGCATCAACTGACCTTGCCGAAGCCTTGTAGCCATGCGGCAAAGCGATTCTTGACGATGGCAGGAGATTCTTGAGCTGCGTCTTCAAGCGCATAGGCCCAGGTCTCTGCAGTCGTTTGGCATCCTGTGCATAGCCGCTTGCAGAAGTAAGCATGGCAATGACAACAAGGATTGCCGACCGTAAAGTTTTTCTCATAATGTAATGAAATCCATGCGGCACACCAATTAGTAAGATAAAATGTTCTTCATAGCAACATAATGCTGCAAATGACATAGTTCTACGCCAAACTTCGCTTCCGTGCCGCTGTAAAAAGCGAATATTTGTACGCAAAAGCGCAGCAAAAGTAATAATTAAAGTTTAAAACCTATAACATTTCTGCATTATTCTGCATATTATTCAAGAAACGGACTGTATCTCGGAAATAAAAAAGAATTTATTTTGTAGTGCCCCCAAATTACATTATCTTTGCACATTGATATTCGAATACATTATTTTATATGTCGTGCATTATTAATATTGAGACGAGCACGAACGTGTGCTCACTAACTGTGAGTCAGGACGGCGCCGACATCTTCACACGCGAAGACCATACCGGACCTAACCACGCTGTAAAACTTGGAGAATTTGTTGACGAGGGACTTTCGTTTGCCGACAGTCATGCCATCCCTGTGGATGCAGTGGCTGTAAGCTGCGGACCGGGTTCCTATACGGGACTGCGTATCGGAGTGTCGATGGCAAAGGGAATATGCTACGGAAGAGGCATCAGGCTGATTGCCGTGCCTACACTGCAGCTGATAGCCGTGCCGGTGCTCCTGCACCACGAGATTGAGGAGGATGCCCTGCTCTGCCCTATGATCGACGCAAGAAGAATGGAGGTGTATGCCGCCATATACGACCGCAGGCTGCAGGAAGTGCGTGGCGTGCAGGCGGATGTGGTGGACGGAGAGACCTACAAGGAGTATCTCGACAAGCACCCGGTATACTTCTTCGGAAACGGAGCGGAGAAGTGCATGGAGACCATCAACCATCCTAACGCGCATCTGATAAAGGGCATTGAACCACTGTCGAAGTTCATGTATCCTCTCGCAGAGAAACGCATAGCAGAGGAGAAATACGAGGACGTGGCATACTTCGTGCCGTTCTATCTGAAGGACTTCGTGGCAAAGACCCCAAAGAAACTGCTGTAAAGAGGCGGTTACCAATAACTGAAATAAAAGTGAAATGAACATAGAAGGACTGGATTACAATACCGAGAGAGAGAAACTCATACTGCCAGAATACGGCAGGGAGATTCAGAAGATGGTGGAACACGCTATGGCACTCACCAACAGGGAGCAGCGACAGAAGTGTGCGGAGACTATCATTGCCGTGATGGAGCGTATGCTGCCACACAACAAAGACAATGCGGACTACAAGAGAAAACTCTGGGACCACCTGGCTATAATGAGCGATTTCAAACTCGACATCGACTATCCGTTTGACATAAGCGAGGCGGCAAAGATTACAACAAAGCCGCAGCCTATGGTGTACCCCATGAACAGAATACCCGTAAGACACTACGGACACCTGATTTTCGAGATGTTCGAAAAGCTAAAGAATATGGAACCCGGACAGGAGCGTGACGACCTGGCACAGATAACGGCGCTACAGATGAAACGCGACCTTATGCAATGGAGCCACGGAGCATCGAGCGACGAAAAGGTTGTTGCCGACATGGCACGCTTTACCGACGGCTTAATACAACTTGACCTTAACGCCCTGCAAAACGCAAGATTCACCATGCCGACATCAAAGTCGGCAGGAGGAAGGAAAGGAAAAAGAAGAACAAACCACTAACACCACACCACTATGGAATCTTTTATCATAGAAGGCGGCCATCCGCTGAGCGGAACAATCACTCCGCAAGGTGCCAAAAACGAGGCACTGGAGGTGATTTGTGCCACGTTGCTTACCGACGAAGAGGTGAGCATTGACAATGTGCCTGACATTCTTGACGTGAATAACCTGATTCTCCTGCTGAAGGACATCGGGGTTAGAGTGGAACGCAACAGTAAGAACAACTATACTTTCTGTGCAAAGGAAATAGACCTCGACTATCTGAACAGCGAGGAGTTTATACACAAATGCGCATCGCTGAGGGGCAGCGTGCTGATGATAGGACCGCTGCTGGCACGCTTCGGAAAGGCCGTTGTGGCTAAGCCGGGAGGTGACAAGATTGGCAGACGACGACTGGACACGCATTTCCTCGGATTCAAGAATCTGGGGGCAAAGTTCGTGCACAGCGAGAGCAACAACACGTTCGAGATAAAGGCAAAGAGGCTGAAAGGCACAAACATGCTGCTCGACGAGGCTTCGGTGACAGGAACGGCAAACATCATAATGGCTGCCGTACTTGCCAAAGGACACACCACTATATATAACGCCGCCTGCGAACCATACATACAGCAACTGTGCCGGATGCTCAACAACATGGGCGCAAAGATAAGCGGCATCGCTTCAAACCTGCTCACGATAGAGGGCGTGGACAAGCTGCATGGCACCAGCCACAAGATTTTACCTGATATGATTGAGGTAGGGTCTTTCATCGGAATGGCGGCTATGGTGGGCAACGGCATGAGGATAAAGGACGTTTCGGTGGAGAATCTCGGTATCATACCGGAGGCTTTCCGACGCCTCGGAGTGAAGATTCTGATTGAAGGCGACGACCTCTATATTCCACACATGCCACACTATCAGGTGGATTCCTTTATCGACGGGTCTATCATGACGCTTGCCGATGCACCATGGCCGGGACTTACGCCCGACCTGCTGTCGGTATTGCTCGTGGTTGCCACACAGGCACGCGGCAGCGTACTCGTACACCAGAAGATGTTTGAAAGCAGACTGTTCTTCGTGGACAAGCTTATCGACATGGGCGCACAGATTATCCTCTGCGACCCTCACCGTGCCGTTGTTGTAGGCCACGACCATAAGGTAAGGCTGCGCGCAGGCAGAATGACAAGTCCGGACATACGTGCCGGCATAGCACTGCTGATAGCGGCACTGAGCGCCAACGGCACGTCAAGAATCGACAACATCGCACAGATTGACCGTGGATACGAGGACATAGAAGGAAGACTGAATGCCCTGGGAGCTAACATCAAGAGAGTGAACAACTGAAAATGATCAGACAGGAAGAAGTTTACAAGATTGGCAAGATTGGCAAGCCGCACGGAGTGAAGGGGGAACTGACGCTCTTCTTCGACGATGACGTGTTTGACCGCGTTGACGCAGATTATCTCGTTCTCTGTATCGACGGTATTCTCGTGCCTTTCTTCATGGAAGAATGGAGATTCAAGTCGGGGGAGACGGCACTCGTCAAGTTCTGCGACATAGACTCCAAAGAGGCGGCAAGCGAACTGACGGGATGCGAGGTGTTCTTCCCGAAGCATCTCTCCGACAGAGGAGAGGACGAACTGACATGGGACGAAATAACAGGATTTGCGGTGAAAGACCACAGCAAGGGCATCATCGGAACACTGGTGGCGGTAGACGAGACTACCGTGAATGTGCTCCTCGAAGTGAAGACTCCTGACGGAAAGATTGTGCTGATACCAGCCAATGAGGATATTATAAGGGAGATTGATCCGAAGACGGAAACGCTTGAAGTTTGTCTGCCAGAAGGATTGATAGACCTAAACGATAACAACTGACAACAATGAAAAAGCAAATAGCTATACTCGGCTCTACGGGGTCAATAGGTACGCAGGCACTGGAGGTAATTGAAGAGCATTCCGACTTGTACGAGGTGTATTGCCTGACGGCAAACAACAGAGTGAAGGAACTTGCCGAACAAGCCAGGAAATTCAAGCCCGCTGCTGTGGTTATCGCCAACGAAAGCCACTACGAGGAACTGAAGTCTATGCTTGCCGACTGTCCCGACATCAACGTTTATGCCGGAAAGCAGGCGCTCGACGATATCGTGACTGCCGGACCGGTAGATATGGTGCTCACAGCCATGGTGGGCTTTGCCGGTCTAAGTCCTACGATACAGGCTATAAAGGCACACAAGAAGATTTGTCTTGCCAACAAGGAAACTCTCGTTGTGGCAGGAGAACTGATCTGCAAACTCGCTGCAGAGAACCACGCCCCTATCCTGCCGGTAGACAGCGAACACTCTGCCATATTCCAAAGCATTGTGGGAGAGGGCGACAACAAGATTGAAAAGATTCTGCTCACGGCTTCGGGTGGACCGTTCCGCACCTTCTCTGCAGAACAGCTTGCCACCGTGACCAAAGACCATGCGCTGCATCACCCTACCTGGGACATGGGGGCAAAGATTACCATCGACAGCGCCACGATGATGAACAAGGGCTTTGAGGTAATAGAAGCCAAATGGCTGTTTGGAGTAGAGTCGGACAGGATACAGGTGCTGGTGCATCCACAAAGCATCGTACACAGCGCCGTGCAGTTTGCCGACGGTGCGGTGAAGGCGCAACTCGGTGTGCCTGACATGCGTCTGCCTATACAATACGCCTTCTCTTTCCCCGAAAGACTGCATCTAAACGGCGAGAGGCTCGATTTGTTCAAGCACAACCTGGAGTTCTTCGAACCGGACCTGAACAAGTTCCGCTGCCTTGCACTTGCATACGAGGCTATCAACAAAGGCGGCAACATGCCTTGCATCGTAAACGCAGCCAACGAGATAGTGAACAGAGGATTCCTTGAAGACAGGTGCAGCTTCCTTGATATGCCAAGGATAATAGAGAGAACAATGCAGACGGTGGCATTCGACGCCAACCCTTCGTACGACACATACATCGCCACGGATGCCGAGGCAAGGCGCGTGGCAAAAGAGCTGATGGGATAAAAGCATAGAGGCATGACCCACATTATTTAATATAAAGGCTCATTTACCATATAAGAAAAATAAAAAAACAAAGAAAGATAACAAATGGAAGTATTTTTAATCAGACTGCTGCAGTTTATGCTGGCAATCTCCCTTCTTGTCCTTCTTCATGAGGGTGGACACTTTTTCTTCTCTAAATTATTTGGAGTACGTGTAGAAAAGTTTTTCCTTTTCTTCGACCCATGGTTCCACATATTCCAGTTTAAACCTAAAAACAGCGACACTACATACGGTATCGGCTGGCTGCCATTGGGCGGCTACTGCAAGATTTCGGGCATGATAGACGAATCTTTCGACACCGAACAGATGAAACAACCGGCACAAAAATGGGAATTCCGCTCCAAGCCGGCATGGCAGAGATTGCTGATAATGATTGGCGGAGTGCTCGTGAACTTCCTTCTTGCACTGTTTATATATAGCATGGTGCTGTTCTATTGGGGCGACTCATATATAAAGGTGCAGGACATGACGATGGGTATGAAGTTCAATACCGAGGCTAAGGAGATTGGCTTCAAAGACGGAGACGTGCTCATTGGAACCGACGAGAAGGAATTCAAGAAGTTTGACGTGGACCTCTTCCGCAACATCGCTGATGCAAAGAGCGTTACCGTGAAGCGCAACGGAAAGACTGTTGTGGTGAATCTGCCCGAAGACATGAGCCTGCTCAAGATGGTCAAGGCTGACCCTGCCTTCCTACGTCCTATCATACCGGCTGATGTAGACTCCGTAATGCCGAATACGGCTGCTGCAAAAGCGGGCATCAAGAAAGGCGACAGAATTGTGGCTTTCAACGGTAAAGCAATAAATTCATGGTGCGACTTCGACGACCAGATTGCCGTATTGAGGGATGTGCTGACTGCAAAAGCCAAGACCACTGCCGATTCTCTGAAGGTGCGTACCGCCACAGTTGCCTACAAGAGCAAGGCGAACGGCAAGGTGGACACTACGCAGGTAGTACTCTCTCCGGAGCTACAGCTCGGTTTGGGCAAGAGCTCTCTGGTAAAATACTATAAGCCTGTCACCACGGAATATGGCTTCTTCGAGAGTTTCCCGGCTGGCGTGAAATACGGTCTCGGTGTACTGCGCGGATATGTTGACGACCTGAAATACGTATTCTCTGCCGACGGAGCGAAGTCTCTCGGTGGCTTCGGTGCCATAGGCAGTCTCTTCCCACCGGTATGGGACTGGATGCTGTTCTGGAAGATGACAGCCTTCCTGAGCATCATTCTTGCATTCATGAATATTCTTCCGATACCTGCCCTCGACGGTGGACACGTACTGTTCCTCATCTACGAGATGGTGACAGGCAGGGCACCAAGCGAGAAGTTCCTGCTTTATGCAGAATATATCGGTTTCGGAATACTTATCCTACTTATGTTTGTTGCCAACCTCAACGATGTGTTGAGATGGCTTGGCATCATGTCATAACAATACATAATATATCCTGAAGATGAAATCTTTGCAAAAAATAGGAGACTTTTTAGCGTATGCGTTGCTGCCCATAAGGCGCAACGCTACGTTCTTTGTATTCATGTACATACTCGGACTGGTATGTTCGTACGCCATTGTACCCGACAACGGCAAAAGCCATGCCTATAGTCTAACGTGGCAGGAACTGTTTTTTGATGTATACGCCTTGTGCATACTGCTTGCGTTTATACCAAGGAAAATAAGGGCATGGATAAGGATGGCGTTCTATACCGTGGCATACGTTCTTGCCATAATAGACCTCTACTGCTACGTGAAGTTCGACTCCACGCTGAATCCGACTATGCTCCTGCTCGTAGGGGAAACGAATACCAGCGAGGCATCGGAGTTTCTGGAGTCATATCTAAGCTGGAACATATTGGGAAGCAGCGTAGGACTGGTGTTGCTGCTTGCCTTACTGAACATCATCATCGGAGTATGGCACAAGAAGATTACGGGAGGGATTTCTCTTCTTCTGAAGAAGCAGCAAAGTATATGGGTTCCTCTGTCTAACTTATATAATAAGGTGAAGAAAGTGGCATACATAATACGTCCAACAGCAGGACTTGCCGTGTTGGTAACGTTTATTGTGTGTGCCTCGATGTGTATGGAGAACAAACGACTGCTCGTGAAACTGATGTCGTATGACAACATCGGCGATGTGGAACACGAACTCACGGAGAAACATCACGGCGTGCAGTATCTGCCGATATACCGACTGGCATTCAGCATTTATGCCAATGAACTTACTGCCCAGCAGCTGGTAAGACTGAAGGCAAGTCTCGACGACGTGAAGGTGGACAGCTGTTCGTATCGCAGCAGAAACATAGTGCTGATAATTGGCGAAAGCTACAACCGTAACCATTCTTCACTCTATGGATACGAAACACCTAACACACCACGACAGAAGAAATTGTACAAGAGAGGCGAGCTGATGCCTTTTACGGATGTAGTGTCACCCTGGAACCTGACGAGCTTTGTTTTCAAACACCTCTTCTCGCTCTATACCGTGGGCGACAAGGGAGACTGGTGCGACTATCCGCTGTTTCCGGAAGTGTTCCGCAAGGCTGGCTACCACGTGACATTCATGACCAACCAATTCCTGCCACAGGCAAAAGAAGCGGTATATGACTTCAGCGGAGGCTTCTTCCTCAACGACGAACAACTGAGCAAAGCACAGTTTGACACCCGCAATACCGACTTGTACCGCTTTGACAATGGTCTGCTATGCAACTACGAAAAGCTGAAAGACGAAGGCAAGGACAAGCCGCAGCTCATCATCTTCCATCTGAAAGGACAACACGTGGACTACAGGACTCGCTGCCCGAAGGTGCAGAAGAGATTCAACAAGGACACTTACAAGGAGAGCCGGCCGGAACTCAGCGACAAGGAGCGTACCGTCCTCTCCGACTATGACAACGCTATACTCTATAACGACAGCATCGTGAACGCCATCGTTGACAAGTTCCGCAAGCAGGATGCCATAGTAATATATGTGCCGGACCATGGCGAAGAATGCTATGACGGGGGTGTACACTTCTACGGAAGAATGCACTCTGCAGAGATAACGCCACGCCTTGCACATGCGGAGTTCGAGATTCCGATGTGGATATGGGCATCAAGAGAATACAAGGCAAAGCATCCCGACATCTGGCAGGCGGTAAGGAAATACCGTAAACGCCCATATATGACAGACGCCGTGCCGTATCTGCTGCTGTATCTCGCAGGCATAGAATGTCCGCAGTATCGCGACGAGCTGAATATCCTGAGCGACAAATACAACGAGAAACGCCCGAGAATACTAAAGAGGCAAGTGGACTATAACGTGCTCATGGAGAAAGAAAAGCTACAGAAAGAACAGGAGAAAGCGAAAGAGAACAATAAAAAGAAAAGATGATGAACAAGCAACAATTACTGAGTCTGACTGAATCGAAAGCGTTGCGCGGTATTGCCATCTTAGGCATTATCCTGCACAACTATTGTCATTTCCTTGGCTTTGCCGTAAAGGAGAACGAATATACCTTTAATGTAGACAAGCCGATGCAGCTGGCAGACAGACTGCTTTCGCTTAACCACGACCTGTTTATACATATTCTTTCGTTCTTCGGACACTACGGAGTGCCATTGTTCCTCTTCATCAGCGGCTTCGGACTCGTTGCCAAATATGAACAGAAAGAAAGGGACAAGACCGTCGGGGTCTTATCCTTCACATGGTATCACTATGCCAAGCTGCTCAGACTGATGTTCTTGGGATACATAGCCTTTGCCGTAGTCAGCTATCTGCATCCGCATGGGTATCATGGCTACACCTTCGGCAGAGTCGTTGCCCAACTGCTTATGTATATCAACATGCTGCCTGATCCCGACCATATTATAAAGCCGGGACCATACTGGTATTTCGGTCTTACGCTGCAGTTGTATATCGTTTACCGTCTGTTCCTGTACCGCAGGAAGTCGGCATACGTGGTTGCTTTCATCGTTGTATGCTGGGCGATACAGACGGTGTTCTCGCCTGAGATGATAGGCAGCGATGACTCCCTGAACAGAATACGCTACAACTTTATCGGAGCGATGCTGCCATTCGGAATGGGAATGCTGTATGCACGCCACGGAAAGACCTACGGCAAGCCCGTATATGCAGCCATAGCAATACTGTCGGCAATAGCCGTTTACACAGGAAGCTTCAACTTCAACTCATGGCTATGGGTACCGGCATTTATCGTTATCGGGGCTGTAGCCACTATAAAGCTGCTACCGGAGAATATGCTGAAGCCGTGCGTATGGGTGGGAGTAATATCTTCCGCATTGTTCGTCGTGCATCCTGTTCTCAGAGAAATCATCATCCCGATGTCATACAGGGGCAGGGTGTATACCGGAATAATCATCTATATCATTGCATCTATAGTATGTGCATGGCTTTTCAAGCTGTTGTTCAGATACATTCCAAAACCCAAACTGAGATAATACTCTGATGGAGAACAAAGGAGAAATTCGCTTTAGCGACCTGAGTGCGTACCGTGGCGAACTGATGGGATTCGCCATAATCATTGTCGCCATGTTCCATGTGTTCATGCCGAGCACCTATTATTTCTATCCGCTACGCAGACTTGGAAATGTGGGCGTTGACATGTTTCTCTTTGTCAGCGGTATGGGACTGTGGTACTCATGGACACGCATGCGACTCGGCAAACAGCTCGACGGCAAGGGGGCAATGCCTCTGAAGGAATCTCTTCTGCACTTCTTCCAGCGCAGATACCTGCGTATATACCCTATCTGGATATTGGTGGCTTCTGTATTCTATATATGGAAATACATGACGGTGCCGGGCGGGAAGTTCAGTCCCGACATTCCCAACCTCATTGCAAACATCCTTTTCAACTGGAGCTTCTGGCGGGCTGACGACCTTACCTTCTGGTATGTGCCTGCCACGATGATGCTATATATCTTTGCACCACCGTATATGGAACTCATTCGCCGCAGTCCAATCTACCGATGGCTGCCGGTGGCAGCAGTACTGCTGGCTACGATGGTCCAGTATATCCCGCTATTCCATCATACGGTAGGACACCTGGAGATATTCTTCAGCCGTATACCGATATTCCTCATCGGCATAAACTGCGGCAAATGGGTTATGGAAAAGCGCACCTTGGAGAAGAACAGCATCTGGCTGCTGCTACTCATATTTGTCATGTGCGTCTGGATATGTCTCAGATTTGAATATATCGGCCACAACCGTTTCCCTTTGTTTATGGAGAGAATGGTGTATATACCGCTCACGGTGACAGCCCTCCTGCTGGAATGTAAGATTATACCACTGCTGCCAAAAGTCATAAACCGAGGCTTGACGTTTCTCGGCACTATAAGTCTGGAGATATATCTTATACACATCGAGTTTGTCCTACGCCCGTTAAGCGAACTGCATCTTGGCTATTGCATCACCACCCTGCTCGTACTTCTCATCTCCGTACCCGTAGCCTTTGTGTTGCATTGGACTATCAACAAATGTATCGGAGCATGGAAATGACAAATACTGCGGAGCATGGAGACAAGAGCCATAGGATAACAGACTAAATATCACCGAAAACAAGTTTATTTTTGGATAATATGTAAAAAGTGAGTAACTTAGCGCACTAATTTATATTTATTTTCTTAATGGCCATAAAGAATATACTGAAAATTATACGTCCGCATCAGTGGGCAAAGAATGTGTTCGTGCTTGTGCCACTGTTCTTTGGCGGCAGTTTGATGGACAAGATTGATATTGCGGCTTCTGCAATAGCATTTCTTGCGTTCAGCTTTATCGCATCCGCTATATATTGCCTCAACGATATAGTGGATGTTGAGGACGACCGCAGGCACCCCAAGAAATGCCATCGCCCTATAGCATCCGGCAAGGTGAGCATAGCACAGGGATACGCCATAATGGCTGCTATGATTGCCTTGAGCTTCGGCTGCGTATCGCTGCTCGGAGAGTTCGCTGCCAGTGTAGGCGTGGTCATCGCTATCTATCTCTTGCTGAACATAGCCTACTGCCTGTGGCTGAAGAAGCAAGCCATCGTGGATGTATGTGTGATAGCCTTCGGATTCGTGCTCCGACTGCTTGTGGGAGGCATCGCCACCGACATTCCGCTGAGCAACTGGATTGTGCTGATGACGTTCCTTCTCACCTTGTTCCTATCTCTTGCAAAGCGTAGAGACGACGTGATACTGATGAACGAGACAGGACATGCTCCACGTACAAACACCATCCGCTATAACCTGTCGTTCATCAACCAGGCCATCACAATAACGGCAACCGTCACTATCGTATGCTATATCATGTATACCGTGTCTCCTGAGGTGGAACAAAGGGTTGGCACAAGGTATCTGTATCTTACAACAGTATTCGTACTGCTCGGCATATTGCGCTATCTGCAACTGACACTCGTCGACAACAAAAGCGGCGACCCGACCAAGACGCTGCTTCGCGACAGGTTCCTGCAAGTGGTGCTTGCACTATGGGTTCTTGCCTTCCTAATGATTATCTATATTCTTTAGCAATACGGAAACAAAGCCACAGCCATAACCTGCCTTATTACAGAGATGAACAGACAGTTATATTGGGAGTATCCCCTGACAGGAGAACAATTATAAAAGAAAGATTGAAGATATGAAAAAGATATACGCCTTTGACTTCGACGGCACGCTGACAAAACGTGATTCGCTGATTGCCTTCCTACTCTTTGCCAAAGGATGGAAAGAGTTTCTGAAATGCTTTGCACTGCATCTGCACTTCCTTGTTGCCATGAAACTCGGACTGGCAGACAGCGGAAAGGTGAAGGAGAAGATTTTCTCATACTACTTCAAAGGCATGCCGGAGACGATGTTCGATGACCTATGCGAACGCTTCGCCTCAAGCCACAAGCACATCGTTAGAGAGAGAGGCATGAAAAAGGTGCAGGAGGCTATGAGAGAGGAAGACTCCACCGTGATGATTGTCAGTGCAAGCATCAACAACTGGGTTGCTCCTTTCTTCAAGGAGATGCCGGGAATAGAGATTTTCTGCACAAGGATAGAGGTGGTGAACGGTGCTCTAACAGGACGCTTCCTCTCGGCTAACTGCAGAAAGCAAGAGAAAGTAAGACGCATTCTTGCCCTCCACCCCAACCGCAAGGCTTATTATCTGACGGCTTACGGTGACAGCAACGGAGACACCGAGATGCTCAACTTCGCTGACGAAGGGTATTATAAGCCGTTCAGAAAGTAAGGAAGACAGCAACGGAGGCAAGAGCACGAACAAGGAGAAAAGAGTATTCCCATAAGGGGATAAGACACTATTTTATAATTGGATAAAGTATTCAGAATATTAAAGAATCGAGATATGAACAATCCCATAAAAGAGTTTAAGAATATAATAGTACAGATATTCAGAATGTTCCGTGTCAGGAGAAACGAGGCATTGCCCGCCCTGCTGGCACTATTGGTATATCTGTGTCTCAACGGTCTGGTGATTTACCATTATGCCGAGAAATTCATGAAACCTACAAAAGCATTCTGGTCTCTGTTTATAAAGAACTTCCAGATATCCGGTTTCGATCCTCTCACATATTATGTGCTGTCTACATGGAATCCGGCATACAACATCTATCGTCACCCTCTGCTCGCTTTCTTCGTATATCCACTGTCACAACTCAATGTATGGCTGATGGACATGACGGGGGTAAACCTCGTGCAGTATATAGCGGCAGCCATCTTGCTGTTCATCGTGTTCTATTCCTTCATATTCATGATACGCATCTGCCGTGACATCATCGGAGTAAAGAACACCGACGCTGTATTACTCTCATCGCTGCTGTTCAGCTTTGCCTATGTCATGGTGTCATATATCGTGCCCGACCATTTCGCTCCGTCAATGTTCATGCTGCTGATGGCACTCTATGTCTGCGGCATTAAGATCCGCGACAAGAAGAGACTCAGCGGATGGCAGACCATGCTGATGTTCCTCTTTACGGCTGGCATAACATTGAGCAACGGTATAAAGATATTCGTCGATGCCTTGTTCGTTGACGGAAAACGCTTCTTCCGTCCACGCTATCTTCTCTTTGCCGTACTCATCCCTTCTGCACTGATCTGGACAACGGCACGATGGGAATACAAGACTCTGAAGTTTCCTGAAGACAAGAAGCGGGCTGAAGCAAGAAAGAAGAAAAGCGACGAGAAGAAGGCTCAGGAATATGCTCTCTTCCGCGATACCACAAGCATCAAGGACTCCGCAGAGGCAAAGAAAGTCTTCGACCAAATGATGAAACAGCGCATCAAGGCAAAATACATTGCCGACCATAAGCAGCCTGGCTATACCCACAAGGGCAAGCCGATTGCCAACGGTGAGTTCTCAAGCTGGACCGACATATCCACACCGCGATGGGACAGTGCTGTGGAAAACCTCTTCGGCGAGTCGATACAGCTGCACAAAGACCATCTGCTGGGCGATACGCTCCGTGGCAGACCGGTACTTGTATACTACAACAATATGATGAACTATTCCGTAGAGTTTATCCTCGTGGCATTGTTCATTGCCGGAATATGGTTCGGACGCCGCAGCCGCTTTATGTGGATGGCACTCGGAGGCTTCGCTTTCGACATGTTCATACATGTGGTGTTGGGCTTCGGACTTAACGAAGTATACATCATGGGAGCACACTGGCTGTTTGTCATGCCTATTGCTATGGCATACATCTTCAAGGCTGTAGACAACAAGAAACTCATCTTCATGCGAGGACTTATCGGGTTCCTTACCGTTTATCTCCTCGCCTACAACCTGTCCCTTCTGGTTCCTTACCTTCTGTAAGGAGTCAGAAGCCATTGTAACCATTCACAGGCAAAGACATCACATCACTCCTTATAAAATAAAATGGCGCAGCGCATAACGCTGCGCCGCACCACCTCTGCTATATAAGCTAATGAAAAGTGTATTTATGTTTCCTTAATCCTTATGCCTTAAACGAATATTACCTTTATTATTTTCACTTTGCAAATCTATCATTTTTTATTGATAATACCAAATAAAAGAAAGGAAAAGTTTCATAATATAATCAATTTGCAATAATATTCATCTTTCCACGACATATTTAGACCATATTTTACACTTAACCCAACGTATAATGGAATAAGCGGATATTTATGCCACTTCGTATGTTAAACCCCAATCGGTCATTAGGCCGTTTAATGTATAATTTTAATAACTGCTTGCAGTCTTTTGTTTTTTATAAGTCGTCTTTTGCTTGTTTTTAATTCGCAATAGCTCGCTATTACTCATTAAAAGCCAAACAAAATCCACTCTTCTAAAAAGCAAAATCCAAGCAAGCCCTAATGACCGATTGGGGTTAAATACCGGAAGCGATACAGAGACGACACTCTCCATATAATATCCTAAAGTCTGTAGAACTCTGCAAAAGCCTTTATGCAGTATTCATGGTCAGCCACGGAACCGGTTTCTCTTACAGAGTGCATGGCAAGTACTGGGTTTCCCATATCCACGCCTCTTAGCGGCAACGATGCTGCAAGGATATTTCCGAGAGTGCTGCCTCCTGCCACATCGCTGTGGTTAACAAACCTCTGGCATGGCACGCCAGCCTTCTCACAGATACCTTCAAAGACAGCTGCCGACACGGCATCACTGGCATATTTCTGTGCAGCATTAAACTTTATAGCCGGTCCGCCACCAAGCACAGGATGGTTCGTCGGGTCATATTTCTCCGAATAGTTAGGATGCCAAGCATGGGCATTGTCTGCTGAAATCATGAAAGCCTTCTCCACGCTGCAGTAGAAATCCTCCATATCTCCTCCCTGTGCCATAACAAGACGCTGCAGCATAGTACTCAGGAACGGGCTTCCTGCTCCCTGCTTTGTCTGGCTTCCTGTCTCCTCGTTGTCAAACACGGCAAGCACACGTGTCGTTTCCGGCACCTCGTCCACGTTCTGCAACAGAGCCATCAGTCCGGCATGCACCATGCTAAGGTCGTCGAGTCTGCCGCTGGAGATAAACTCATCATGCACTCCGAAGGTGCAAGCCGAAGCGGTATCATACAAATAAAGGTCGAAGTCGAGCACGTCTTCCTTCTTCACTCCCAGCTCTGAAGTGATTACGTTCATAAGCATATTGCCACGTTCCAGTTCGTTCTCCATGATACCCAGCAGCGGCAACATGTCTTTCTGTTTGCTCAGCTTCACGCCGTCGTTCACCTGTCGGTTAAAGTGTATTGCCAGATTGCTTATCTGCAGCAATGGTCTTTTCACGTGCAGCAGTCTTGTCTCCGGGTTCATCACGTCAGCGGTGCGCACTATCACTCTTCCAGCAAGGCTCAGCGGACGGTCAAACCAAGTGCTCATTATCGGACCGCCATACACCTCAGTGTTCAGTTTCGTTATTCCGCCCTCGCAGAGCATCTCTGCATTCGGCTTGATGCGGAACGTTGGAGAGTCGCAGTGAGCACAGATAAGGTGGAAGCCATTGTCAGCAAGTTTCCCCTTACCTATCTGCACGGCATAGATCGAAGAGTCGTTTTTCGTGAAGAACAGCCTGTCTCCAGCCACTACATTACCTATCGGCTTAGCGGCGTCAATCTCACGGAAGCCAGCCTCCATGAGTCTTTCCTTAACTGTTTTTACTGCCAGGAAGTTCACTGGCGATGCGTTCAAGAATTCAATAAGATTCTGTATCATAGTCATTTAGGGTTTAAAGTTCTACATGTATAATGACAATTACCGTGCAAATATATTAAAAATCTTTCATCCATCAACGAATAGACATAATAAAATTATCCCAATCGCCAGGTGAGCCACATGTTCCAAAGTTCTTTTCAAAGAGTCTCTTCCGTGCAGAATTTACCGTACTCTTTTCTTTAATCAACAAGTTTGCTATATATGTAGGTCTCATTCCGACCCTTGTGAGAATGGTAATTCTTATATTTATAGTACTCATGTTCTTCATGCCAAATATAACGTTCCTCATTTTAGGGTAAACCTCACAGACAATATTTTCCATTGCCTGCCAATCTTCTTCGGTAAGCAGATTTTTCGATTTAGGAGCTTTAGAGGCGGCAACAAACTTCCTATATATCAAGGAGTTTAAGATCTTCTCGTTAACATCAATGCAGCACAAGTCCTTATCTTCCTCACCCCCATCATTGTCAGAATGGCAACTTCTCTTCAAAGCCATTATCTCCTCGTCTTTTTCTTGAACAATACCATTAACTCGTTTTATCTCCTTCTTATATTTTTCTTCATTATCCAAGATTAGCTTTTTATTATCCTCAAGTGCAGCTTCGAGTGCAATATTTCTCAGATTCTGTTCATTCCTTTTATATATAACATTCCTGCGGATAAACAAAGAGACTATAACACCTATTGTCAGCAGCAGGGAAAAGATAATTAACAAAAATGTTTGCCTCCGCTTTGTTTCTTCCAGTTTCTGCTTCTGCTTGTCAAGGATGTTACAGTTATAAGCTGCCGACATCTTTGCCACAGACTCTTCTGCCGATATTTTTCTTATAGAATCGGTAAAAGCTGCAGTCAGTCCACAATACTTTTTTCCTTTCTCTATATCACCTCTTTTTATATAATATTCTGCAAGCTGCCTACTTGCCAGCTGCTTGCCATAGACGGTACCTTTAGCCATCAGCTCTTCGCAATACTTCATTGTCTTATTCCGCCTTCCGGTCTTATTGTATAGTTTCACAAGGATACATAAATTCGGACTGCGGTCTTCAGCGAAATTATATGCCAGAGCTTTCATTATCGAAGCTTCTGCATCATCATATTTGTGCATATTCAGCAGAAGGCTCGCCAACTGAGTATTAATATAAGCTGCCATTGCCGTATCACCCACCGCTTCTGTCACCTTTAGTCCTCTTTTGTATGTTCGCAACGAAGAACTGTAATCTTTTAATGCTGCTTGACACCATGCCAGATCCCGTAACGCATAACATCCCCAATGGCTATCACCGGCTTTCATACTGTGAACCCACCCCTTTTTCAAGTATTTTTCAGCATCCGCATATATACACTGGTTTATCAATATATTACCGACCTGGGTATTGGTCCTACCAAGCATTTTCTCATTTATATGTTTTTCATATATTTCCAAAGCCTTTAAGTAGTAGAAGAGTGCCTGAGGATCATCTTTCAAATTACGATAGACGCATCCGGAATAATAATACAGATCACCTAAATTTGTTTCACCAATACCATTCCTCTCACACTCATTTATAAGCCCCGACAATCTCTCTGCATCTTGAACATACGAAATTTTACGCTTACAATTGGCTTTCAACTGTAGATACTGCAAATAACACTTGTCTAAAGTCTTCATTTTTATAGTATTAAAACCTGACAAGATTACCAATGCACTGTCTGGGAAGTTTTCGCAAAGAGAGTCAGCTTGGACCAACTTCTTAGGATAAGAAGGAGATGTATGATCTATTGCACGTATAAAAATCACTATACCAATTATTGCAATAAAAACTACCACCATACACAATAGCAGATATGATTTTTTTATTTTCTTTATATTCATATTTAACTAAGACTAAAGAATACTATCTGCAAAATTAAAAAAATTATAATAAAAACAGTCATACAACATATTTGTTTTATTATATATCCGCCCAAGTCCCACACACCAATGCAGAACCCAGGCGGACACCTTTATCTTATCTGTCATGCCCGGAGACTACCATTCCCGTCTCCCGACACGACCATTACCATTACTTCTTTACATCACTTCACAACCTTCTTGCCATTCACAATATACATACCATGAGGCAAGCTGCTGATACCGGCACCTGTAGCGATGCGTCTGCCGTCAAGGGTATAGATGCGTGTGGCAGAACCGTTGTCTGTCGTCTCTGTGCGGACGCCTTCTATTCCTGTACTCTGACCATTCAGCTCAGGAGTCTCGATGATATTAGGGAACATTCCCCAATTCTCATCAGCTGCGAATGCTGCCTTGGCACCGACAGGAACATACAACGTCCAATCGGATTTCTCCAACATCTTAGAAGATGAATAATTGGAATTAGCCAGTGGGTAATAACTGCTACCCTGCGTTTTCTGTACTGGAGGGGTCATTCTGTTATAATAGAATTTCTTACCGGATTTAAGGTTATCATTGTTTATTACTCCCAAGGCACAGTTGTCAACATGCTCCAGCGTTGAAGGAAGATAGACATTACCTCCGACTGCATTTCCATCGAAAGCCTGAGGTCCCAACCAGGTTACACCTTCCGGTATAACAAGATCACCGCCTATCTCACCATCAGAAAAAGCATTCGCCTCGATTCTATCCAATGATGTAGGGAAGTCTATTGACAGGAATCTCGCTTTCATGAATGTGTTGCCGCCCGTAGACTTCAAACCTTCAGGGAAACGGAAATAGCGCAAGTTATAGGCTACGTTCATTATATAGCTGGCTGACGAAGAATATGGAGGTTCGTCAACGCTGATGAACGAACCGTCCGGCAAAATGTCATTTTCTATCTTGCAGCCACTAAGGTCTACACCTGAAAGTCTGCCGTAGCAAGCACCGAGGCGTAAGGCTCTGATGTCGCTATGGGGCAGATAACCTGTTATCTTGATAGAGTCGACCTTGAGCATATCGTCACCGAGCAACGTTTCCAACGGTTGCGCAGAAGCGTCAAGATTGAATTTCCTTATGACAAACAGGCTGCCGTCTTCCTTTATGCTGCTGAAATTGGAGAAGTCGGCGGAGTTTCTGAACTTGTCAGCCATATCTGCCGGAACATTGAGCGTGGCATCGGCAGGAATGTTGTCGAACGCATGACCATCAGCGACATAGGGGACGTCAACCTGATGGAACGTAACGGTCTTCAGATCCCTACAGCCGCTGAATGCCTCGCTGCCTATACGGGTGAGCTTGGGCAGGTCTATACTGCGGAGTGAGGTCATCATGAAAGCACGGTCGGATATCTCACGGACATAAGGCGGCAATGTTATATACTCAAGTTTTGTCGTCATTGTATTCTCTGAAGTCTTTCGACCGGCACTTCCTGCGGAGTTTACCTTTCTTGGAGCAAAAGCTCCTGAAGGTATCACTGTGAGATTCTCAACACCTGACAGGTCTATACCCCTTAACCTGCCGTTGTCGATATAGTCACGGAGAGTGGCGAAATCTTCGTCCTGAAAAAAGCCCTTTACTACAAGGGAGTCCATCTCGTATGCGTTCTTGCCACTGCGCTTTACAGCAGAAGACAGCCCATCGTCGCCATATTTCAAGGTTACGACAACGGTCATGGAAAGAGACGGAAGACTTACAAGCAGCAACATTGCCGCCAAAATTTTCTTTATCATAACTGTATGTTTTATGTTGAACAATTCACGTTCCTTATTTGAATATCTTCACAATCACAAATATAGTAATTATCTACGGAAGTAGGAACGGTACCTTTTTTTATTTTACGATTTTTATATTTTCCGTTAATTTTCCATTTTCTACAAGACTGATAGCGGAGACTGTACCATTCTGCTTGTCTGTAGGGACAATCACATTTGTCGCTCCCTCTTCAACAGGATAATCCTTTGCCGATTGACCGGAAGAAGCTGACGAAAGACGCAAGCATGTATTTTTACCGGCTGGAGAAGAGAAGTCTACAGATATTTCACCATTGGAAACATTACGGACATTCTCTATCTTGGATATGCGCTGAAGAACTACATCCTTATAGTTTACGGCTCCGTCAGCCACTGATTTTGCCTCCACAGTATAAACATTCGATGCAGCATTGGCAGGAACAAGGCATTCTGTGCCAGAGGCGATGACATTGCCGTCCTTGTCCATCCATGTACATGTCAGTTCCTCGCTCGGGGATGTCATACGCAGTTCATAGTTGCCTTTACCATCAAGGCGATTTGACACCTCGAAGTCTATACCTTTACGAGCTTTCTGTCGTACGATGAATGACTGTCCGCCAAGGGAAGTGCCAAGCTCTTTGTCGTAAAGTTCAACATTTATTGTATAGTCTCTGTCTTCAAGAATATCCTCGGACGCAATTTCCTCAGCAGACACAGTCATGGAACAAACCTTTTTGCCTGTCAACTGTATATTACCGATACGGCAGTTGTCCGTAAGCATTACCCTGTTTGAAGTCAAGGTCGGATTTTGTACTTTGGGTGACAACTCACCTCTTTTCTGTGATGTCCAGGAAGCCACAGAACCGTTCGACACGTTCAGATATATATTCATATTTTTGAACACAGCGGAATCGGCGGAAGAAGTCGTGGTACGTAGTTCACAATTTTCCATGCCATTAAAATTCGGTATTACTACAGCCGGTTGTATTGTCTGCTCAAAAGCTGAAGTCAGATTTTTCTGAGCCATTCGTTTTGTTGACCATACTTTTGCCCCTAAGGTCTTGTCATCAACCACAGCCCCTTCACTGTCTTCCAGTTCACTTTCGTCTACTACGAATGCGAGCAAACATATATTGAAATCTTTCTGACGTGCATATTTCAGATAACCATTGTTGAAGGTATAGTCCAAACTGACTACAACAGAATCTCCCGGTTCAAGAGTTTCCAGAATAGGAGTCCATCCCATATTGCTTCCGTATACACCTTTGCCCGGATAGGTTTTCATACCCTTCCATGTATCCATATCTATTTTCATAGCTGACCGTGCCCACCATAGTTTCAACACCTTGGAGCTGGAATCATATGTCTTGACACCACGGTTCCTAATCTTGGCGTAGGCATACACACTCTTTTCTTCTTCACCAAGACAACCGCTCTGATGCGTATGATTTGAAAGTCCGTCATCTTGGTGGCGCAGCCAGATGTCGGCACTGTTCCAATAGACCTGTCTTTGCATCGGGCTGATTTGTTTGCCCAGCGGTTTGCTTAAGTCAATTTCCGAGTATTCATCAGGAAGAGTGAAGACCTCCCTCGGGGTGGTCGGCTCCTCACCGCTTGTTATGTAAAGTTCACAGACATCGGGAACATAGTCGAATGTCAGGTCATCTGCTGTGGAATTTTCAAAAATCGACATCTCTGGGGTTTCACTTACTATTGCGTTTTCGGAAACATATATGTCCGTATTGCAGGCATAGGCATGGGCTGCCTTGAGGGTTTTGTAATAAGGGATATAGTTTGCGGTATAAAAGAAATCGTGGAGAAGATTTCCATAAGCATCGCGTCCATTGATACCGCATGTCCAACGGTATACATATTCGTCGAAAGGCAGTTCCTCGCAACCGAAAGACTGTTCCTTCTCGCCGCAGGCTGTCATTATTATACGGTTCCTCGCCTGAAGAGGCTTGACGAATCCACCGGCATTACATTGCCCCATGAGAAAACTGATGTAACCGGCACCGCAGTTCGCGAGATAACTGTTTAGTTCATCCGGATAAAGCTTTTCTCCGTTCCACAGACTTATAAACGAGGTCTTCTTCTGCTTGTCATAGCCACCGTGGTCTATCACATACACAAACAGGTGGTCTTCGTCGCCAAGTAAGGAAGACAGGTCTGAAAAGACTTTCTTCAGATTGGATTTTGTTGCTGAATATTCGATATCGGCAGAACCGTCACCGTCAAGATCAAGCGGAGAGGAGAAAGTAGCGCTGCCAAGCTCATCACACATGTCGTCTGACGGGTCCGTACCGTCTGACATTACGACTTTAACGTTTGATTTCGGAACATTATATTTCTTGGTCAGGGTCTGGTAGATGAACGAACAGTCGTTCCAGTAGCGGCTGCTGTTGCTGTTTATGTCCTTGCCGCCGCTGAGAATCACCGCATATGTATGGGAAGCATATTTGTTTTCAGCTCCTTTCTCAACGTTTATTTCAACGATGTCGTCCGCTGCGCCGTTGTTTTTTAAGACAGGAGTGAGTTGTATATCAGACGGAGGGCATACGGAATCAATGACAATACAGTTTTCCAAGATTTTTTCGCCAGGCTTTACATAAACATAGGAACAGGGATGCTCCCAACCGGCTCTCGGCATCTTGTCGACAAAGACGAGCCAATGGGATACACCTTTTTTCTTTACCGTTGTTTTACTTACGTAATATTTATATGTATCATTTGTTCCCATCAGCTTTTTGGCCGCTGTGTAGGCAAGACGCTGGCTGCTGCTGATGTTGATGTTCGTCATTTGCGCAGAGATGAACTGCACGGAGCATAACAACAAAATTATAATTAGTTTAAGGTGTTTCATGTTTTTAAGTTGAAACATGTCAAAAAGTATTTAATTGATGAAGAGTATCTTGAAAGATGCATATGTAATCGTATGCGACATCAGCAACGTATAAAAAAAATAGCTATTAATAATGCTGTTGAAAAGCTTAAGGTGAACTGGGAAAAAATAAAGTCCTGCCAGAACTTTGAGTCATTATATGACACTATATATGATACTATTGCAAAACAAAAGGATAATAAAAAAACTTGGATAAGCAATTGTACAGTCTATGACACAGCCATTCGTATTGGATATTCTCTTGATAACATAATTTTACCAGATAAATATGTATATGTCCACCAAAAGCTTATTAACCTGAGTTCGGGATAAGCGACAGTCGTTTTTCTTGCTATGCCAGATTTCCGACA